>Ga0265297_10000171_pt1 | contig 215836 bp, 216 predicted proteins | sample Munlanlwell13791_FD_192502 | JGI IMG/M metagenome (GOLD analysis project Ga0265297, IMG submission 192502) | Leachate microbial communities from a municipal landfill in Southern Ontario, Canada - Leachate well 137-91 | ecosystem: Engineered > Solid waste > Landfill > Unclassified | place... | reverse complement strand
GGAACGCCCTGATGATCAAGGGCATGGCGCACGCAGGACGAATACTGGATCAGCCAGACTGGATCGCATCGGCGCAAAAGGCGGTAGATTTCATCCATGGCCAGATGTGGCAAAACGGCCGCCTGCTGGCAACTGCCAAGGATGGCAAGGCGCATCTGAACGCCTATCTGGACGACTACGCTTTTCTGCTTGATGCCTTACTGGAATTACTGCAGGCCGAATTCCGTCTGGCTGATCTGGAATTTGCGCGCACACTTGCCGATACGCTGCTGGCACAATTCGAAGACAAGCAGGCCGGTGGCTTTTACTTCACCAGCCACGATCACGAACAACTTATCCACCGTCCCAAGCCCGGCCACGATAATGCGATGCCGTCAGGCAATGGAATGGCCGCTTTTGCGTTGCAACGCCTGGGTTATCTGCTCGGAGAAGTACACTATCTGGACGCTGCTGAACGCACCCTGGCGCTGTATTATCCAGAGCTGACACGACACACAGGCGGCTTTTCCAGCCTGTTGATGACTTTGCAAGAACATCTCATCCCGCCGCAGATTATCATCCTGCGTGGCACAACTGGACAATGTAAGAACTGGCGCCAACAACTATTCCAGCACTATGCGCCAGACAAGCTGATCCTGACGCTGGAAGGCGAAATCACCGATCTGCCGGTAGCGCTGGCAAAACCACTCCTGCCAAATATCAGCGCCTGGATCTGTCAGGGCACGCAATGCTCGCCGCCAGTGGATGATATCGGGGAATTGCTGGATATATGTTTTGCTTCCAATGCCGGCTAGCCCAGACACTTAATCACCCTGCGGACCTGTTTTCTCCAGCTTGGCTAGCCACTTGGTAGCAATTCTGAAGTCCATATTATCGCTCATGGCATGAGCTCCTTTGGGTCATTATGTGATTAAGCGTAGTACATGGATTCGCGCAGCACATATAAGACAAACACCCTGAACAAAAAAGGAATAATCATTACGTACCAACAACCTCATTAAACACAATAACTTACCACTTCCTCCTGAAATTTCACTTGGAACTTCCAAACATTACTGTTTCCGCATATTTGTATTTGATTATGTAACAGAAAACCCCCAGAATACGCCTATAAACAAGGGTTAAATCACTGGCATTGGCATCACAATACCTGCATGAGCCCCACTAAATTATTTCTGAGGGATGTATGGGTCTCGATATTCGCACCATCATGGTAATGCTTGCCATGCTGACACTGATGCTAGCTGGACTGCTTGAGTTGGCCGGATTGCACGCAGGTAATGTTCGAGGCATTAGGCAATGGGCCATTGCAAATTTATGTGTAGGCGTGGGACTTGGCCTTGCTTATTTCTTTAGCGCCCCTACGCCTGGCTACGAATGGGCAGTCGTCATTGGCTCGACACTGATTGCGGTGGGCATAGGCTTACAGTTCAACGGCATACAAAAATTCAAGGAAGTCCGCACTGACTGGCGTATATCAGCACTGATAGTCGTCGCAGTATTCTGTCTGAATCTCTGGTATGCAGTCCTCGCGCCTGATGTCGGCGCCCGTTCCATAGCGAACTCCGTACTCTATGCCATAGGCTATGCCAGTTGTGCACGTGCACTTTTTATCCCTATTGTGCCACCGCTGCGGACTGCATACTGGTTTACAGCATTCTCCTTCAGCATGCTGGCGACGGTATTGTTAGCAAGGGCTGTAGGGATATGGCTTTCGTCCCCAGGTTCCTTCGCAGGTCTGTATACACAACTGCCAGTCAATTCATTGTTATTCTTTATCGCCAGCATGGTTCAACTTTTCATCACTTTTGGTTTTGTGTTGATGCTGAACTATCGGCTAGTCGCCGACATGCAAACACTGGCATCGCACGACGTGCTGACGGGCGCGTTTAACCGCCGCAGCCTGGAAGAAGAGGCCTCACTCCAGTGGGCACGGCACTTACGCAACCGCAATGCGATGGCAATCATGCTGATTGATATTGACCATTTCAAAGCTATCAATGATCAGTATGGACATCAGACTGGCGACGAGGTATTGCGTCGCATGGTCAACATTGCACAGAAAACTGCTCGTGCCGGCGATTATTTCGCCCGCTTCGGAGGTGACGAATTCTGCATTTTGCTCCCCACCACCACAGAGGCAGAAGCCCTGATACTGGCCGAACGTTTGCGGGAGACCTATGAAGCTGTGATCATGGAGTTTGTCGGCAGGACACTAAAGTGCACCATCACCATTGGCGTCGCTGACTCAGCTCATGTTGGCGCAGATTTCTCATCATTAGTTGCTGCTGCCGATCAGGCGCTTTACCGTGCCAAACAGGATGGCCGTAACCGAGTAGTGTCATACTCGACCTTAAAACAAGCTTGAGTCAATACGCGCCATCCTGAATCTATGCCTAGATGTACGATGCTTGCGCTGTAACAACTTTCCAGGCGCCATCTTCACATATTAAGAGTAAGCTTGCGTTTCCGCAGACCGCCGCTGATAACGACACAGCGCCGATATTGCCCTCACCTTATTCACAACAAGGAGGAAAATATATGTTTAATTTCACGTGCAAGTTTTCATCGGCCGTCTTACGAGGTTGCTGCCTTTCCTTACTTCTTATTACCACTGCTGTGGCTGCCGAACCCACCTACCAGCAGGGCAAATCAATATTCATCGAAACTGGCGTGGAAGCACCTGACCGCAATCCGACCTGGTATGCGAGCATGGTCGCCAAGCCGTATGCGCCGGTATTCGAGATGCTTGCTACGCAAGGCACACAGGGGCGGTATTACCCCTACACTTATCCGGTAACGCTGAAAGACCTGGTGCGCTTCCACGGCCATGATTGCGAGGGCACAACGACGGCGGCGAATTCCGCCTGGGTGGCATTCAAGATACTGTTTCCGGACGGCATTATCGATCGCAGCGTGCTATGGGGTATCAGCGGCGAATCGCCCTGCTGGTCGGATGCGGTGGCTTACCTGACCGGCGCGCGCCTGCAATATGGCAATCTGGCTTACTTCAAGGACAAACGCTACAGCCATGCCATCATCCTGTACCGTGAGGATACCAAAGTCGCGGTGCTGGCGACCTGGAAAGAGGGCATCAACAACATCCCCGGCGAACCCGTCATGCTGCCCGGCAAAATCACCTGGCAGCCCAAGGTCACAATGAAGGAAGTTGAAGCGCTAAAGGCCGTAGTGAAGAAGTCCGGTGGCCAACCGACGCCCTATCAGGTTGATCTGATGCGCCATCAGCAATGGACGCATATCAACGATATACTGGACCGTCCTCTGGAGGAAAGTTATCAGGCGCAAGTCATCAACAATTTCAGATGGGAAGACTGGATCGACCCAACCAAAACCATCGCCCAACCCCATGAGCGTAGCGATACTCGTCTGAAAAACTATCCATATCGCAGCAAACCGATAGAACTGCCCGCAGCGGGTGGCAATCCTTGATGACACGCTGCCTGTCATAAGTGGCAGGCAGCGTGCCAATCTGGTGAAACATGATGGGTTTCCCTCAAAAATCATGAATAGACTGAGCATGCAACAGAATAGAGTTGACCCGACCACCTGATTATGGTTTAATTACGGCCTCGTTACACAGTAACGACCCAAGCTCTAAACTGCATGGGTGCTTAGCTCAGTTGGTAGAGCACCGCCCTTACAAGGCGATTGTCGGGGGTTCGAACCCCTCAGCACCCACCACTCATTCCCCCAGTTGATTATATTTAAGCGCATTCCCCTTAGCCAAGCCTATCGGGTATTTTTCTGCGTTCAACGCTATTTTTTCGTAAGCGGCCTGTTCCAGATTTACATCTAATTTATCTGCCAATCGCAACAAATACAGCAATACATCCGCCATTTCATACTTAACCGCCACCAGCTGCTGAGCAGTTAACGCGCCTGATTGTTCTGCACTTAACCACTGAAATTCAGCCAGCAACTCACCCGCCTCTCCGGCTAATGCCATGGCGAGATTTTTGGGGGTATGAAATGCCTGCCAATCCCGCTCATTGGCGAATTCAGTCAGTTTCTGTTGTAATGCTGCGACATCCATTAACGTTTTACGCTCTGCACGTCCATAATTTCAATCTGATTACCATCAGGATCAGGCACGTAAATCGAACGCGTGCCATCTCTGTGTGTAGTCAGCTCGCCGTATTGTTCAGCATGTTCATGCAGCACACCTAAATGCGGCGGATGCTGTCCAGGCATCACCAGTGCCATGCTCACATTAGCAAATTTAAGCAACGCCCAAGTCGCGTCCTGATAAGCCACAGCGCAGCGAAAGTGTTGCTGATACCAGATTACACTGGCAGCAACATCGGTCACTGGAATAGCAGCATGATGTATCACATCCAACTCGTCAGATTTAGTCATGTTCAGTCTCCACTAAAGGTTCTATGCCTGGCAGGGTCATGAATGCCTGCTCTTGCAAGGTTGCAACAAAATCCTTATGAAATGCACGTTGCGCATCGTCTGCCCGTGCCGCTGTGTATAACCCGCTCCATAATCCACGCTTGGTAATCGGGCGAGCGACGACATAGCCGCGCTCCAGATAGGATTGTACCGCCCAAGCGGGCAAAGCAGCCAATCCTTTGCGACTGGCAACCAGCTGGACTATAGCGATAGTCAACTCGGCATAGCGGCGCTCGGGGTTGACAGCTGACGGCTTGAGCACACGCCGTACCAGATCCAGCAGCCTGTCGGGTGCAGGATAAGTGATCAACGTATCATGACTGAAATCCTTGGCGGTAAGATAGGCCTTGTCCGCCAAGGGATGCCCCGCAGCCATCAGCGCCAGCATCTCGTATCTGAACAGCGGATTAAACACGATATCTTTTTGATCATGGACTTCAGAAAGGATCACCAAATCGGCTTTATCTTCAGCCAATAATGCTATCGGATCAGTGTGAAAGCCACCAACCAGGTCCATTTCCACCTCAGGCCAGTGCGTACGATAGGCATCCATGGCAGGCATCAGCCAGTCGTAACAAGTATGGCATTCCACAGCGATGCGTAATTTTGCTGGCTGATTATCCTCAGCCAGCCGCGCCAAATCTCGTTTGGCAGTCTCAATACGCGGCAAAATTTCATGCGCCAGACCGAGCAGGTACTCACCCGCTGGCGTCAGCCGTAACGGTCGGGCACGCACAAACAATTGCACGGCGTAGTGTGCCTCCAGCGCGACCAACTGATGTGACAGTGCCGATTGTGTTAGAAACAAGCGTGTGGCTGCACGCGTGAGGCTGCCTGTTTCATTCAGCACTTCGATTAAACGTAAATGTTTGAGTGATAGCATATATGAATTTAATTCATGAAATTTACAAAATTAAGTCGTTTGTATCATAAAGCATGTCAGCGCAAAATGCACGTCATCTTCAATCAACGAGTAATGACATGACTACTATCCACACTTTAGGCTTTCCCCGTATCGGCAAACACCGCGAATTGAAATTTGCACTGGAAAAATTCTGGCGTGGTGAAATCGACGCGCCCGCACTCAATACCGTCGCCAGTGAATTGCGCGCACGCCATTGGCAATTGCAACGCGACGCAGGACTGGATTTTGTTGCAGTCGGTGACTTTGCGTATTACGACCAAATGCTCAACCATATCCAATTATTGGGCTGCGAACCGAGCCGTTTTAATTTCACCGGTGCAGAATCCGAACTCGACCGCCATTTCACCCTCGCTCGTGGCGTGGCAAACGAAGTACCTGCGGGCTGCTGCAGCACACCTGACCATGACGAACATGGCACCTGGGCATTGGAAATGACCAAGTGGTTCGACACCAACTACCACTACCTGGTGCCTGAATTTACTACCGACACCCAATTCAAATTAAATTCGACACGCTTATTTGACGAGATTCGTGAAGCACAAGCATTGGGATACACCCCTAAAGTCAGCTTAATCGGTCCGATTACCTTCCTTTATTTGGGTAAGGAAAAAACCGAACATTTCGACCGTCTCAGTTTGCTACCGCAACTATGTAGCGTGTACGGCGAAATTTTGAACAAGCTGAAACAACTGGGCGTGGAATGGGTGCAAATTGATGAACCGATTTTGTGTCTGGATCTCCCCGCAACATGGAAAGCCGCATTTGAACCGACCTATAACCAACTCAACGCCGCCGCTATCAAACTGCTGCTGGCAACCTATTTCGGCGCATTGGACGACAATTTGGTGCTGGCTTGCAGTCTCCCCGTCGCAGGCCTGCATATCGATGCAGTCCGTGCACCGCAACAGCTCACCAGTGTTATCGACCGTTTACCACATTACAAAGTGCTCTCGCTAGGCCTGATTGACGGGCGCAACATCTGGCGTGCTGATTTGGACAGCGTGTTGGCAATCGCCATCAGTGCGCAGGAAAAGCGTAGTGCACCGGTATGGATAGCGCCTTCTTGCTCATTACAGCATGTGCCGGTGGATTTGGATTTGGAAACCAACATGGATGACGAGTTATGCAGCTGGCTAGCCTACGCCACGCAAAAACTAAACGAACTCAACGCCATCAAAACCGCGCTTAAGCTAGGTGTCGATGCGGCGCAATCCGCTTTTGATACCTCGCGCCGTGCCGCTGCCAGCCGCCGCACCAGCCCCCGCATACATAATCCGGCTGTTGCCGAGCGCATTGCCAGCCTGCCTGACCACGCAGACCAACGTCATGCACCGTTCAAACTACGTCAGGCTGAGCAACGCCGTCGTTTCAATCTGCCCGCCTTTCCCACCACAACCATAGGCTCATTCCCACAAACCCGTGCGATCCGTGCTGCCCGTGCGGCTTACAAACGTGGTGAGCTGAGTGCAGCCGGCTATACGCTGGCGATGCAGCATGAAATCAGCTATGCAGTTGAGCAGCAAGTCAATTTAGGCCTGGATGTGCTGGTTCATGGCGAAGCCGAGCGCAACGACATGGTGGAATATTTTGGCGAACAGCTCGCGGGCTTCGCTTTCAGTCAAAATGGCTGGGTGCAAAGTTATGGTTCTCGTTGCGTCAAGCCACCAATTATTTATGGCGACGTATCACGCCCACACGCCATGACGGTCGAGTGGACGACGTACGCACAAAGTCTCAGCACCCTGCCCATGAAAGGCATGCTGACTGGGCCCATCACGATTTTACAATGGTCTTTCGTACGCGACGATCAGCCACGCAGCGACACCGCATTGCAAATCGCCCTGGCTATTCGTGATGAGGTAGTGGATTTGGAACAGGCGGGCATAGGCATCATCCAGATCGACGAACCCGCTATCCGTGAAGGCCTGCCACTGCGCCGTGGTGACTGGAACACGTATCTAAACTGGGCGGGCCGTGCATTCCGTATCAGCGCGTCAGGGGTGGCAAACAGCACACAAATCCACACCCACATGTGCTATTCGGAATTCAATGATATCCTGCCAGCCATTGCCGCGCTCGATGCCGACGTGATTACGATAGAAACCTCACGTTCTGATATGGAATTGCTGCGCGGCTTTGGTGACTTCAATTATCCGAATGAAATCGGCCCTGGCGTGTACGACATTCACAGCCCACGCGTGCCATCGGTCGAAGAAATGGTGCGCTTGCTGAAAAAGGCTGCGAAAGTCATACCGGCTGAACATTTGTGGGTCAATCCTGATTGCGGGCTAAAAACCCGTGGCTGGCCTGAAACCATGACGGCATTGAGTAACATGGTTACAGCAGCCAAATCCATGCGCTAAAATGCAAAAAGCCCCAAGTCGTCATCCTTGGGGCTTTTATTGTTTCGATGGCCGACTTACTGACCCATACGACTACGCATTTTTTGCATCATGCCACCGCCTTGCATCTGAGCTTTCATACCTTGCATCTTGGTTTGCATATTCGATTGCATGGTTTGTTTCTGTGCTTGCTGTTGCTCAGGCGTCATGCTGTTCCAGTTTTGCTGTTTTTGCTGCGCTGTTGCCTGACCTTGCTGTTTCGCTGCATTGATTGCTTCCTGCTGTTGCTCTGGTGTCAAATTTTGGAAAGCCTGGGCACGCGCTTGCGCATTGTCCACATTAGTATTTAATTCTTCAGCAAAACTGACTGAAGCACTCATTGCTGCCAACATCAATATGACTAAACTGGATTTCTTCATTGCTGACTCCTAATCTGAATAAAAAGTTAATAAATTGTCGGGCTGACGGACATAATTATGGAGTGAAAATACGAACAGAATATTTCACAAACAGCTTAAAAAGTTACAAATTGTTACCGCTTAACTCCGTAATCCCAACACATCCTGCATATCAAACGCACCCGCTCCACTTGTTGATAAATAACGCGCGGCGCGCAGCGCGCCCTGAGCAAATGTCATACGACTGGATGCTTTGTGTGTAATCTCAACGCGCTCACCGATGCCCGCAAACATCACGGTATGGTCACCCACAATATCACCACCACGCACTGTCGCAAAGCCGATAGTAGACGGGTCACGCTCGCCTGTCACTCCCTCGCGCCCATACACTGCGCACTCGCTCAAATCACGCCCCAGCGCTTCCGCCACAACTTCACCCATGCGCAATGCGGTACCAGATGGCGCATCCACTTTATAGCGATGATGCGCTTCAATTACTTCTATATCATAACCTTCATTCAACACCTTGGCAGCAATTTCCAGCAACTTGAACGTAAGATTCACACCCACACTCATATTCGGTGCAAACACCACGCCGATATCTTTACCCGCATCAGTGATTTGCTGTTTTTGTTCAGCACTAAAACCTGTCGTGCCAATGACGATATTGACACCCAGCTCACGGCATAACGCCAGATGAGCCAATGTACCTTCAGGGCGGGTAAAATCTATCAACGCATCCGCACCACGTAGCGTTGCGGCCATGTCATCGGAGACTAACACGCCATCCATCATCACCGCAGGACGACCAACGTTAGGGCTGCCAACGCGCTCCAGCGCGCCATACAACATGCAATCAGGCGCGCTATTTACCGCTTCAATCAAAACCTGACCCATACGCCCAGCGCTGCCTGCGATAACGATTTTTAATGGATTAGTCATTACTTCGCTCCCGCTGTCGCCGGCACATCTTTTTTCCCGTCTGGTTGCGCTGGCTGAACCGTAGCATCCACCGGCTTTACACCCTCAACAGCTTTATCTGTTTGCGTTTCGCCCATGTGTTTTTCAATACTATCCAGCGCATCACCTTTAAAATTCAATACGACACGACGCTGTTCAGTGAGTTTTCCATCTTTGCGGTAGGTATAAATATAATCCCAGCGATTCGCATGGAACACATCGGCCACCAAAGGCGTACCCATAATGAATTTGACTTGAACATGGGTCATACCCAGCTTCAACTTATCAACCATCGCTTCATCAATATAGTTACCTTGTTGAATATCGATTTTGTAAGGTGAAAAAGTCTGTGCATTGATCTTAGGCATGGACGGCAGGTAACTACATCCTGCCAAACTGGCTGCAATTAAACTAAAAGTAATGAGTACGCGCATAACGGGCATTTGCAAAGTCATATAAAGCCTCTATGATAGCTTAAATCATTTACCAGCAACACGTCCCTGCATCAGCACGCCACAATTTTGAGAAATATAAACGCGTTGCATCAGCCATAGCTCATTCTGCCGCTACGAATCCCATCGCTGCATAAATCTTTACACTATTTTTATATGTTTGCGCTCACAATTCGCGTAAATGGATAGGCATAGCACCACACTCAACCTATTGCGGAGAGGATGGCAATGAGCATGGATGTAGCAAAATCAAACTTAAGCAAGCGTCTACTGGATATCAGCAATCCGCAGACCGGCTACTGGTGGGCCATAATCGGGTGCGCCATCACCACTGGCATAGCGACATTGCTCATCCAACATCTGGATTTGGTGAATACCGTCATGCTGTTTTTATTGACCGTATTACTGATTGCAGCACGCTTCAGTCGCGGTCCCGCTATCCTGGCCGCATTTCTCAGCGTTGCGCTGTTCGATTTTTTCTTTGTACCCCCGCGCTTTACTTTCGCAGTCAACGATGCGCAATATCTGGTGACATTTGCAGTCATGCTCGCCGTCGCGCTTATCACTGGACAATTGACCACTGGATTACGTCGGCAAGCGCAACTCAGTAAAATTAAAGAACAACAAACGCGTGATCTGTATGAAATGGCAACCACACTGGCTGGCACCATCAACACAGAACAAGTTGCGGAAGTCCTACGGCGGTTCCTGCTAACCGGTTTCAATCTCGACGTCGTCCTCTTACTGCCGGATGACACAGAGCAATTGCAACCGGCACTCACCAGCGACCTGCATCCGAAAATTGACAGCCGTTTCGCCCTGATTGCTTATGAACAGGGTCAAATTATTGAAGACAGCATATTGTCGGGCAATGGCTATGGCGCTGGATATTTCCCGCTGCAAGCACCAATGAGAATTCGTGGCGTGATAGTTTTCATCCCCACCCAGACTCTGGGCACATTACATGAGCATCATGCACTATTGGCCACCTTATCGTCACTGGTAGCTATCGTCATAGAGCGCCTGCACTATGTCGCCATAGCGCACAACACCCAACTGGAAATGGCCTCAGAACGGCTCCGCAGCTCGATACTCTCAGCACTGTCACACGACTTGCGTACGCCACTGACAGCATTGGCCGGGCTCGCTGAATCCATCCCACTCACCAGCCCCTCGCTCCCAGCCGCGACCATAGAATCGGCTGTAGCCATACACGAACAGGCACTGCGTTTGAACAATCTGCTGGAAAATCTGCTGGATATGGCTCGTCTGCATGCAGGCCGTGTCACCTTACGCAAGGAATGGCAATTACTGGAAGAAGTCATAGGGTCCAGCATCAAATTACTCGAACACAGTTTGCAACAGCATACCCTGCGGATTAATCTGGAAAAAAATCTGCCGTTACTGGAATATGATGCTGTCCTGCTGGAACGCGTGTTCTGCAACCTGCTGGAAAATGCCGCTAAATATGCGCCCCCTAATACCGCCATTACAATCAATGCTGCTGCAAAAACAGACTATGTTGAAATCTCCATAGCTGATCAGGGGCCTGGATTCCAGCTGGACCAGCAACATGAACCACTTGAGATGTTTACCCGAGGAATACATGAATCTTCAATCCCGGGCGTAGGATTAGGTCTCGCCATTTGCCAAGCCATCATACAGGCACATCATGGCAGCATCTCAATCGCCAACCAGCCTGCAGGCGGTGCCATCGTTACTTTCACACTCCCCAGAGGCAACCCGCCAACTATCGAGGAAGAGAACGACTATCTTGAGGGAGCAGATGCAAAATGACGATAGCTGAACCTCATGTCGTCGTGGTAGAAGATGAAAAACAAATCCGCCGCTTTGTCCGCACCGCACTGGAAGCGGAAGGTTGTCAGGTATATGAGGCAGAAACGGGCAAACAAGGCTTGGTAGAAGCCGGTACACGCAAACCCGACTTGATCATACTTGATCTGGGCCTGCCTGATCTCGACGGTGTTGATTTCATCCACGACTTCCGCAGCTGGTCTACAGCACCCGTACTGGTGCTGTCCGCCCGCTCCTCGGAAAACGATAAAATCGTCGCGTTGGATGCGGGTGCAGACGATTACCTGACCAAGCCATTCGGTGTCGGCGAACTGCTGGCAAGAGTGCGTGCGCTGTTGCGGCGGCGTAACTCGGCCACAGAAAGCACCAACATCATTCAATTTGGTAATAATCAAATCGATCTGGCCAAACGCATCGTCACTCACCATCATGTGCCGGTTCACCTTACCCAGATTGAATACCGACTGCTCGCCCTGTTAGTCGCCAACACCAGCAAAGTACTTACTCATCGCCACGTGCTGCGCGAAGTCTGGGGACCCGCTTTCGTCGAAAGCAATCATTATCTGCGCATCTATATCAGTCATTTACGCCAGAAACTGGAAGACAACCCAACCCAGCCTCAACACTTTTTAACGGAAACGGGCGTAGGTTACCGTTTCCAGCTTTAACCTATTATCAACACAGAGGAAACTCATGATGGGAAATATGAATCAGCCGAAGAAAATCACGCCACTTGCACTCGCCGCCCTTGGTGTTGTGTATGGCGATATCGGCACCAGTCCGCTTTATACATTAAGCACTATTTTCACGGGTGGCTTACAACCTGTGCCACTCAATCCAGAAAGCGTACTCGGTATATTGTCATTGATATTCTGGTCGCTGATGATCGTCGTCTCATTTAAATATGTGGTATTCATCATGCATGCAGATAACCGCGGTGAAGGCGGCATCATGGCGCTACTGGCACTGGCATTGCAGCATCTCGACAAAAATAGTAAGCAACGTACTGCGATCATGCTACTGGGCATATTTGGCGCAGCGCTGTTTTACGGGGATGGTGTCATTACCCCCGCTATTTCAGTACTGTCTGCTGTTGAAGGACTACAAGTTGCCAGCCCTGCACTACACAGCTATATCATTCCCATCACTATTGCCGTGTTATTTGGACTATTCATGTTTCAGCGCAGAGGCACTGCCAGCGTAGGTGCATTATTTGGCCCAGTCATGCTGCTATGGTTTAGCACCCTCGCTCTGTTAGGGATTATCAACATCATCCACGAACCTTCAGTCATGAACGCACTTAACCCTATACATAGCATACGTTTCCTCACCAATGCGCCGTGGATAGGATTTCTTGCGCTTGGTGGTGTAGTACTGGCAGTAACTGGGGCGGAAACGCTCTATGCTGACATGGGTCACTTTGGCAGACGTCCAGTGCAACTTGCATGGTTTGTCCTCGTGCTCCCGGCTTTGCTGCTTAATTATTTTGGCCAAGGTGCATTATTGATACATACCCCCACAGCCATAGCCAACCCATTTTACCTGCTTGCCCCGAACTGGGCGCTCTATCCGCTCATCATGCTGGCAACTGTAGCGACGGTTATCGCTTCGCAAGCGGTTATTTCAGGTGCATTTTCCATCACCCGTCAAGCCATGCAACTGGGTTATGCGCCACGCATGAACACGCAACAGACGTCAGAACAGGAATATGGACAGATTTACCTGCCTGGCATCAACTGGGCATTGTTCATTGCCGTCGTCGCGCTGGTCATCGGCTTCCGCAGTTCCAGCAATCTCGGCTCGGCCTATGGTATCGCTGTCACTGGAACCATGGCCATTACCTCCATCCTTGCCTTTATTGTCGTACGTAAAATATGGGGATGGGGATGGATCAAAGGTGGACTGTTGATTGCCACCCTGCTCTCCATAGACCTGGCTTTTTTCAGTGCAAATATCATCAAAATAGAAGAAGGCGGCTGGTTTCCGCTGGCATTTGCTTTCGGCGTATTTTTGTTGATGACCACCTGGAAACGCGGACGCCAATTACTGCGGGACCGCATGCAGCAAAATGCATTGACGCTGATTCCATTCATAGCCGCCTTACAGCCAGATTCTGTGACTCGGGTAGCAGGTAGCGCCATATTCCTGACGGCCAATCCAGACGACGTACCACACGCACTTCTGCACAATTTGAAACACAACAAGGTGCTGCATGAACACGTCGTCATTTTGTCCGTAAACATGCTCGACATTCCCTATGTCGCAAATGACGAACGGCTGGAATTTGAGGCTTTAACGAATAATTTTTATCGAGTCATCATCAAATTTGGTTTCAAGGATGAACCGGATATCCCCAAGGCGATTGCCATGACGCATCAATTTGGATTGACACTGGATCCGATGGAAACCTCCTACTTCCTCGGACGCGAGACGCTGATACCAAAAACCGGCACTGCCATGCCACTGTGGCGGGAAAAACTGTTTGTAACCATGTATCGCAATGCCAGCAGCGCAGTGACGTTTTTCAACATTCCGCCCAACTGCGTAGTCGAAATGGGTACTCAGGTAGTTTTATAATCTGAACGCGGGCTGAAATTGGCTATTTCAGCCCATCGTCTGCAGGCTATTAAGCGCCAACCCTGTAACGAATGTTTGCAAAATCAGATAAAGCCTCTATGATAGTGGCTATCATTTACCAGCAACACGCCCCCCATGAGCGCACCCTCGGATTTAAAAAATATAGGCCTGAAAGCAACATTGCCACGCCTGAAAGTACTCGAATTATTTGAAAACAGCGCAAAACGTCACCTTACTGCCGAAGATATTTATCGCATGCTCATTGCTGAAGAAATCGACATTGGGCTGGCCACGGTTTATCGCGTACTTACCCAGTTTGAACAAGCTGGTTTATTACTGCGTCATCATTTCGACAGCGATAAGGCGGTGTATGAACTCAACACTGATCAGCATCACGACCATCTGGTTTGTTTGCAATGCGGCTTGGTTGAAGAGTTTTTCGATGAAGAAATCGAACGCCGCCAAAAGAACATCGCTGCAGAGCGTGGTTTTACCATCCACGAGCACTCCCTTCATTTATATGTAGATTGCAATAAAAACCCATGTCCACACCGCAAAACCAAATAATTCAACTCTATGGCATTCCCAACTGCACCACGGTTAAAAAAGCCCGCGTCTGGCTGGAACAACATCAAATTTCTTATCAATTTCATGATTTCAAAAAGACTGGTGCCAGCATCGAACAACTTAGCGCATGGGCACAACAGGTTGGCTGGGAAAAGCTGCTGAATCGGCAAGGCACGACCTGGCGCCAGCTGGATGACGCAACCAAAGCCGGCGTTACCGATGCCGCCAGTGCAATCACTCTGATGAGCGACAAATCCAGCAGTATTAAACGCCCGGTATTAATGTCGGGCACTACCCTGCTGGTAGGATTTAACGAAACCGAATATTCTCAATTAGCCAAATAATATGAACGACACACTCAAGCTCACCCAAGATCTCATCATTCGCCAATCCAGCACACCTGACGACGCGGGTTGCCAAACCCTGATGCAAGACCGCCTCGCTCCGCTCGGTTTCAAATTTGAATACATCAATTCCAATGGCGTGACCAATCTGTGGGCACGACGCGGCACGACTGCCCCCTTGCTCTGCTTCGCCGGTCACACCGACGTCGTACCCACTGGCCCTGTCGACAAATGGGTGTCAGACCCATTTACTCCCACTATCCGCGACGGGCAATTGTATGGACGCGGCGCGGCGGATATGAAAGCCTCGCTGGCTGCCTTTATTACCTCTATCGAAGGCTTTGTCGCCCAACATCCTGACCACAAAGGCTCCATCGCCTTGCTCATCACCTCCGATGAAGAAGGCGTTGCCACCGATGGCACGGTCAAAGTCGTTGAAGCGCTTGCTGCGCGCGGTGAAAAGATAGATTGCTGCATCGTCGGCGAACCGACTTGCGTATCAGCGCTCGGCGACACTATCAAAAACGGCAGACGCGGCTCCCTGTCTGGCAAGCTCACGGTCAAAGGCATCCAGGGTCATATCGCCTACCCGCATCTGGTACGCAACCCCATCCACCAGGCCGCACCTGCCATCGCCGAACTTGCCGCGACGGTATGGGATGAGGGCAATGAATACTTTCCGCCAACCAGCTGGCAAATCTCCAATATCCACGGCGGCACAGGCGCAACCAACGTGGTGCCAGGCACAGTAGAAATCAAATTCAACTTCCGCCACTCCACCGCCAGCACCAAGGAAGACTTGAAATCCCGCGTTCATGCCATCCTCGATAAACACGGCCTGGAATATGATCTGGACTGGGAGAATTCAGGCAAACCCTACCTGACGCCACGCGGCAGCCTGGTCGCCGCCATCAGCGCCGCGATTAAAACAGTGACAGGTCTGGATACCGAGCTCTCCACCACAGGCGGCACATCCGATGGCCGCTTTATCGCTGACATCGCCGAACAAGTGGTCGAATTTGGCCCGATTAACGCCAGCATCCACAAGCTCAACGAACACGTCGCTGTCGCCGATTTAGACCCGCTACGCGCCATTTACCAAATCACACTGGAACACATACTCGCCAAATGAAAACTAACTATTTCCTCGATACCGACGCCCTCATCACCGTGCGCGACTGGCTGCGTTTCGGCATCAGCCGCATGAATGAAGCCGGCCTGCATTTCGGCCACGGCACCACCAACGCGCTGGACGAAGCGGCCTACCTGATATTGCACACCCTGCATCTGCCAATAGACCAGCTTGAACCATTTCTAGATGCGTGCCTCACCGAAGTTGAGCGCGAAGACGTGCTCAACGTATTTGACCAGCGCGTCAACAAGCGCACCCCTGCCGCCTACCTCACGCACGAAGCCTGGCTGGGTGAATACAGTTTTTATGTCGATGAACGCGTGCTGATCCCACGCTCATTTATCGCCAACCTGCTACGCGAACGTCTGCAACCATGGGTAGCTGACGCCGACTGCGTCACCAGCGCACTGGATTTATGCACAGGCTCAGGTTGCCTGGCTATACTCATGGCAGAGGCATTCCCTAATGCCGACATCGACGCAGCAGACATCTCCACCGACGCCCTGGAAGTCGCGAAACGCAACGTCAGCGATTACGGACTGGAAGAGCAAATTCGCCTGGTGCAATCAGATTTATACAGCGCGTTAGAAAGTCAGCAATACGATGTCATCATCACCAACCCGCCTTACGTCAACGCCCCCAGCATGGATGAGCTTCCCGCTGAATATCAAGCGGAACCCGTATTAGCCCTGGCCAGTGGTGAAGACGGCCTGGATCACATCCGCACCATACTCCAGCACGCCGCCACCCACCTCTACCCCAAAGGCCTGCTCATCGCCGAAATAGGCCACAACCGCGAAGAACTCGAAGCCGCCTATCCCAACCTGCCATTCACTTGGCTGGAAACTGACGGTAGTGATGAGTTTGTGTTTATATTGAGCAAGGAACAGCTAGCGGCGTTGTAGATTACATAATCTGTGGGATGAGGGCACAGCAACCCTCATTGCTCACTTTCAGGAGAAAACCAACTACTGACTGAAGTCATTTATCAGTGACGAGCCCGTTCCCAAAGTGTCATTAAATATATAAACAAACATCTGCTTTAGCAGCTAATGGAAGAAAGCTGGCTGCACCGACCCATTCAGACACTTCCGGCACAAAATCCGTTTTGTCATATCCGAATAAATCCACTGTCATCTGGCACGCAACCATTTTTACCTCAGCTTCAATACAGGCAGAACGCAGCTCTTCAATACTAGCTACACCTTTTTGTTTTAAAGTGCTGTTAAACATCGATTTAGCCATTAGCTCAAACCCTGGGACATTGCCTTTTATTGCATTAGGAATTTTCCAGTCAATTCCACGAAACCAGTCTGGACCTATGGGCATTTTCATGGGCATGGCCGGATTCCCAAGTGGCGATACACCTAACTGCAAATCCTTCTTCAATAACTCCAAGCCATAGAAACTAAAAAAGATAGACACTTCCCAGCCCAGTGCTGATGCCGTAGATGCTAGAATAAAGGGTGGATATGCCCAATCCAATGTACCTTTCGTTGCAATCAGAGCCATGGTATTGGTTTTCGTCTCTGCACGAATATTTGCTTCCTTCTCGGACTCTTCCTTAAACCAAAGGTTAAATCTATCTCGTTCCAATAACTCAGTATCGTTCACGATCGCTAATGATGTTCTGTTCATAAAACATGCACCTTTCATATTAAATTTCGCCAAAACCAAATCCTGATTGGCAGAGTCACAATCATCTACTATTCGCGTTAAGTTGATAATTACTTATATAATTGATTCACTTTCTTCATTTCGTTAATAATATGCTGGTTGAGAACATCACTGATCTGGTTATTTTTGTCGCCGTTGTGAAAGCCGGGAGTTTGTCCGCAGCAGGACGAGAACTTGGCTTCTCCAGTGCTGTAGTCAGCAAGCGGTTACAACGCTTAGAGGAGCAATTAGGTGTTCGACTACTTAGTCGCTCGACAAGAAAACTGTGCATAACGGAGGAAGGTAGTCGTTATCACGACTATTGTGTGCGGGTACTGGCCGAGCTTGATGAAGCTGAAACGCTAATAACGAGTGGGCATAGCCAGCCTAAAGGAACCTTACGCGTCACCGTTCCAGCTGCATTCGGACGTTTACATATTGCCCCCCTAGTTCCTGAGTTTCTCAAACGCTACCCAGAGCTGCGTTTATCCCTACATTTATCCGACGCTAAAGTTGATATTATTGAAGAGGGATATGATGTCGCAGTTCGAATTGGTGATATGAAAGATTCCAATTTGGTGGCTAGACATCTCGGCATAGATCGACGCAAAGTTGTTGCGACACCTTCTTATCTTAAAAAATTCGGCAATCCCAAAACACCTGATGACCTGATTAATCACAATGCACTGCTATTCGCTAACCCAGCACCCTTAGACCTATGGCAATTCATTGATACAAATGGGAAAACTCACGGTATCAAAATGACTGGCAATTTTGAAACAAATAATTGTGATGCATTAAGAGCGGCTATCTATGCTGATGCTGGTATAGCACTACGCCCCTTGTGGGATGTATGGAAAGATATTGAAGCAGGAACCTTACAAGTATTACTCCCCGAATATACCCATCCTTCATACAATATACAGGCGGTATACCCAAGCAGACGATACTTATCACGGAAAGTGAGAGTGTTTATTGATCTGCTGTGCGAATCTTTTGGCGATACACCTTATTGGGATTTTCCCTAAACACGTTTAGCATACAACCAAAACATCTCCTCATCATCCCCTGGCCGCGCGCCTTGCCAGAGTAACTGCCAATCTGACGAGAGCTGCGGTTTTTGCGCTGGCCAGCCGTCTATGATCAAGGTATCGCATTGCGCTTGCGGGTTGAGCTCCAGGCGTTGTGTGAGTATGCCCAGATAATATTCCAGCATCGGTCGCGTCGATTCACCTAAGCCCTGGCTGGCAATACAGCCATGTTGTACGGGTATATGCGGCTGCATGGCGAGGTAAACACTGCGATAACTCTTGGCGTTATCTACCCACGGCATCCATAGCGTGCTGAATAACACCCAGAACAAAGTAATACCTAACGCCAGGCTCATGACTGCGCGACTGGCCAGGCGTGGCAACCAGTACCAGCTGGCGAAGTAGATAAGTGTTGCCAGTATCGCCATGCCGACAGCATAGGGATGCACAGGCATGACGTAATCCATAGCCAAGCCCTTGGCGAGCGCGTGCCACGCAGGTGGGTGACCGACAAATACCATCATTAACCACACATACCAGCTGATTAATGCCAGCGGCGTGAACAGGATACGGGCAAAATAATCAGTGTAGCGATTAAGCTGTGCAGGCAAGCTGGTTATTGCAGGAATGGCGAGCAACGCCAGGCTGACCAGCATGGGCAAGCCATACGCTGTGCGGGCTGAGGCAGAGACTTGCATGACCACCAGATAAACGATAAAGCCGATCAAACCAAATTGCAGCGGAGCACTCTGACGCAATAAATGGCGTTTTTGCCATAGACTGATTAACGCAAGTGGCAGCACAGGAAAAGCAAACCAGGGCAGCGTCTTTGCCCAGAACCAGCGAGTGTTGCCTGCGCCAAGTTGCGGCACCGAAAAGCCGAGAAAGCGCCCCACGTTGTTGAGCCAGAACCACACATAAAATTGCTCTGGCGAGCGTAAATACAATGCCACAGGCCAGATAAGCAACCAGGGTAACGCAACAACGCTGGCGATAATCAAGCTGTGCAAATATTCTCGCCGCCGCCAATTAGCAAAGAGCACAGGTAACAATACCGCTATCACCCCTATCGCACCAGGTACGAGCAGCCCCTTGGACAAGAACCCCACCCCTGTGCCTACCCCCAGCCACCACCCTGCCCAACGCGGACGGCTGAGGCTGAGTGCAAAACCATAGCTGGCGATGGCAAAACCTGCAAGCATAGGCACATCGGTAATCATGATGTGACTCTCGAACAGCAGCCCGAAGCTGGCGATGAGTGCCAACACTGCATAACGCCCGTTACCATCACCCCACCAATGACGGCCAGCCAGCGCGGTGAACCATAAGGTCAGTGCCGTAAATAGTCCTGATGCCAAACGTGCCCCGTCATGCAACGACAGCCATTTTTGCAGCATAAATGCCAGACCCGCCGCAACCCAATCATACAGCGGTGGCTTTTCCAGAAATGGCTCGCCTGCGTTTTGTGGCAACACCCAGTCACCCGTTTGCAGCATGTGGTAGATCATGCCGAAAATGTAGGTTTCGTCCTGCTTCCACGGATCATGACCGATTAATCCAAACAGCACATAAACAGCGGCCAGCGCAATGACGAACTGCAGGGGAATGCGCATTTAGGCCTGCAATGCGAGGGTGCCCGAACGTCCGAGGATTTCACCCTGGATCACGCGCTGCTTGGGGAGTTGAGCAATATCGAGCGCAGCGTAATAATCAGCCAGGCTGACTAACTGGTAACCCTGCCGTTTCCAGCCACTGAGCAGCTCGTCAAACACAGGCGCGAGCTTCTGCCCTTCGAGTTCGGCGTGCAGGGTATAAACATGGCCATATTCAGTTTCGCTGGCAGTCATATTCAAAATCGCTTGCGCGACGTTGTGTGTATCTATGCCGTCAGTGCCGATAATTTCATCCAGCGTAGGCAAGGTAGTTGGCAGTTGCACGCAACTGGTTGCGCCACTAGCAAGTACCGGGATAAACGGATGGGTGCCGCGTGCATCTGAGCAATATTTCATGCCCCATGCCTGCTCCAGCAAGTAAGCGCTGTCGTTCATTTGCCAGCCTGCCGCGCAATGCGTGCTCGGTGGATGGCCGAAGACCGCAACATATTGTTGGTAAGCCTTGTCCATCTCCGTTTGCGTCCACGCTGGTGTTTGCCTGGCTACGTTATCTTGCCATTTGACATGATCATAGGTGTGGATGCCAGTTTCAAAGCCCGCAGCGGCAACATCACGCATGATGGGCGCACATTTCCGACCTATATGTGGCCCAGGCAACAGTGTGCCATACAGCAAAGTTTTAAGGCCGTAATGCTCCAGCACTGAAGTACGCGAGACCTTTTTCATAAAGCCCGGGCGCAAGGCTCGACGTACGGCGCGACCTGTGTGGTCTGGTCCCAAGCTAAACAGGAAAGTTGCGCCTGCCTGATGTTGCAACAGCATGTTGACTAGTTGTGGTACGCCTACACGCGTGCCACGGTAGGTATCGACGTCGATTTTAAGGGCAATTAGGCGCATAGATTATGATGAAGCTGAGGAGAGCAGTACGGGTAAATCATTACCCGTACTGTAAAACGATTTTTAGTCCATCAACGCACGAGCGGCGCCAACCTGGTCACGATAAGCTTCAAATACGTGCTCCAGTGCTTGCGCCATGGTGTACTCAGGCTTCCAGTCCAGATCCTTCATGGTATTGTCGATTTTAGGCACACGGTTTTGTACGTCCTGGTAACCTTTACCGTAATATGCATCGGATGTGGTTTCGACTATATTCACTTGAGCGGCTGTACTGCTGTATTCAGGATATTTTTTCGCTAATTCCAGCATCATCGTCGCTAATTCACGGATGGAGTGATTATTGGTCGGGTTGCCGATGTTGTAAATTTGACCTGATGTAACACCATCCTTGTTATCGATAATTTTCATCATTGCGCTGATACCATCATTGATATCAGTGAAAGCGCGTTTTTGCGCACCACCATCAACCAGTTTGATGTTCTCACCGCGGACGATATGACCGAGGAATTGGCTGATAACGCGTGAGCTACCTTCCTTAGTGGTGTAAATACTGTCCAAGCCTGGACCTATCCAGTTGAATGGACGGAACAGGGTGAAATCGAGTTCACCTTTCATGCCATACGCCCAGATAACACGATCCATCAATTGCTTGGAGCAAGAGTAAATCCAGCGCGGCTTGTTGATAGGACCTAACACCAGTTCCGAGTTCTCAGGATCGAATTGCTCGTCATGGCACATGCCGTAAACTTCTGAAGTCGACGGGAACAGCAAACGCTTATGGTATTTCACGCATTGACGCACAATAGGCAAGTTAGCCTCGAAGTCCAGTTCAAACACGCGCAATGGATCGCTGACGTAGGTTGAAGGTGTAGCAATCGCAACCAATGGGATAATCACGTCACATTTTTTAACGTGATACTCTATCCATTCCTTGTTGATGGTGATGTCACCCTCAAAAAAGTGAAAACGGGGGTGATCCATAAATTCGGTCACTTTATCTTTCATCATGTCCATGCCATAGACTTCCCAGTCTGTGGTTGCCAAAATGCGTTTGGACAAATGGTGACCGATAAAACCGTTTACACCTAAAATGAGGATTTTTTTCATGAAAGTCTCTTGGTTAAGTTATTGAATCTAATCTAAAGTGTGCTGGCTAGTGCCAAATACTGCTACATATTCCGATGGCAGAACAGGTTTGCCCGCATATTCCAGCGCAAACAATTGCAAAGTTCCACCGCCTGCGCAATGCACATAACAGCCGCTATTATCGCAAAAAAACACAGACTTGGCATTGTTGTTTGCTTGCTGGTTAATCACACGACTGCGTAACAGACGCAATTCCTGTCCATCCAGCGTGGTATATGCGCCAGGATACGGCGGCGCTACTGCACGTATCAGATTATGTATCTGGGTTGCTGACAAAGACCAGTCTATACGGCCATGCTCAGGACGACGACCGCCAAAATAGCCACCCAGCGTTAAGTCCTGCGGTCGAGCTACCGCAGTGCCCGCCACAAGCTTTGGCAATGCACGATGCAAGGTGATTTCTGCCGCACAGGTAACCTTGCGGAAGACATCGCCCGCAGTGTCATCAACCAGAATAGGCACGGTAGTTTGCTCGACGATATGCCCTGCATCAGGCTTCACCGTCATATAGTGCAAAGTTGCACCCGTTTGTGTTTCGCCATGAATAATCGCCCAATTCACTGGTACGCGCCCACGGTAGTAAGGTAATAACGAACCATGCATATTCAACGCCCCGCGTTTTGGAATTGCTAGCAGTGGCGCTTTGAGCATCAGCTTGTAGTAAAACGAGAAAATAAAATCAGGTGCGAGGGCACGTATTTGCGCAACGACAGCATCCGTATTCGGATCATCAGGAGTAATCGTCGGAATGCCATGGCGCACGGCCAGTTCCGCCACGCTGTCAAACCAGATCAAGTCACCAGCTGCGTCCTCATGTGTCACTACCAAAGCAACGTCGACACCCGCATCCAGCAATACTGATAAACAGCGCACGCCGACATCGTGGTAAGCAAAAACAACAGCGCGGGTCATGCTGCCTCGTCTTTACTTAAAATAGTTTCTATCAAATAGCGTGGCCGCTGACGCACTTGCTGATAAATGCGCCCCACGTATTCACCGAGTAAGCCTATGCCAAATAGCATCACGCCCATCAGGAAGAACATGATGCCAAACAGCGTAAATACCCCATCCACTTCAGGGCCGATGAAGATACGGCGCAGGGCTAAGTAAACAACAAAAAATGCGGAAAGTATCGATAGACCCACACCGATCAACGAGAACATTTGCAAGGGTACGAGCGAAAAGCCTGTGACCAGGTCGAAGTTCAAACGTATAAGCTGATACAACGAATATTTTGACTCTCCCGCAGCCCGCTCTTCATGCGCGACTTCAACTTCACCCGGATGACGGGCGTAAGTGTATGCCAGCGCGGGAATGAAGGTATTAGCTTCCAGGCTGTGATTAATGGCATGGATAATCTCGCGACTGTAAGCGCGCAACATGCAGCCTTGATCGCTCATCACCACATGAGTGATGCGTTCGCGCAAATGGTTCATCGCCCATGACGCATGTCTGCGCCAGGACACATCTTGCCGTTGTTGGCGCACGCCGCCCACATAATCATGACCTTCGTCCATTTTCGCCAGTAATTTATGTATCTCTTCAGGCGGATTTTGCAAATCTGCATCCAAAGTCACAATGCGATCCCCACGACAATTAGCGAAGCCCGACAATATCGCCATGTGCTGACCAAAATTGCCCGCCAGCAATATCACGCGGGTGACATCAGGTCGACGACCAAATTGCTCACGCAATATGGCAGCAGAACGGTCACGACTACCGTCATTGATAAAGATGATCTCATAACTCGTGTTAAGCGCATCCAGTGCTGGATAAAGGCGATCAAACAGCACTTGCAAACCCAGCTCTTCGTTATAAACGGGGATGACGACAGATAATTGTGGATTGCTCAAGATAATACCTCGGTTAAAACAGCGCTAATACTGGCACAGACACGATCCACATCAGCCGTGGTCATGGTCGGGAATAAAGGCAGCGTGACGATACCCGCGCCCACATGTTCGGCATGAGGGAATTGCCCCGCATGGTAACCCAGACTGCGATAAAGCTGGAACAAGTGAATAGGCGGATAATGCACGCCGATAGCGATGCCTTGCGCCTTCATCCGTGTAATAAACTCACCACGGCTAATGCTCATTTTATCCAGCGGCAAAACCACCTGAAACATGTGCCAGTTACTATTAGTGAAATCAGCCACAGGCAGCTCACAACCAAGCATGCGGTCAAACTGCGCAAAATAATGTCGTGCCAGTTCACGTCGACGCTCGGTGAATTCGGTTAAGTGCGGCAATTGCCCAAGACCTATCGCAGCAGCGATGTCGGTGAGGTTGAATTTACCCCCCGCCACATCCACTTCCATCGTGCCGTCAGCAGCACGAACTACGCCTTGCAACCGCAATTTTTCACATAACGGCGCGAGCGCAGGATCGGGCAACACCAGACAACCGCCTTCGCCAGTGGTGAGGTTTTTATTGGCATGAAAACTAAAGCACACCAGATCACCGAAACTACCGATCGCACGGCCACCCCAGCTTGCGCCAAACGATTGTGCGGCATCTTCTATCACGCGCAATTGATGCTGCTCGGCGATGGCATAAAGCGCATCCCTGTCGACAGGCAGTCCAGCCAGATCCACCGCAATAATCGCACGCGTGCGTGGGGAGATGGCAGCGCTGATTTGGGCGAGATCCATGTTGCGGGTAACAGGGTCGATATCGACAAAAACTGGCTTGGCACCCGCCAGCACAATGACATTTGCCGTGGCCACCCAGGACAGCGGCGTGGTAATGACTTCATCACCTGCCTGAATGCCGATTAAATCCAGCGCGATTTCCAGTGCAGCCGTGCCCGAATTCAGGCTGCGCACCGTGCGCCCGTCCATCATCGCGGATAACTGCGCTTCAAATGCTTGTACCTTGGGGCCGCTGGTGAGCCAGCCTGAGCGTAATACGTCGCTAACGGCAGTAATTGTTTCTTCGTCGATAGTGGGACGAGTAAAAGGGATAAATTCCATTAGCTTCTCGTAATCAAAAATACACCAAAAATAATGACAGCAATACCGGCCATGCGCTCTATGCTCACCGCTTCGCCAAACAGCCACCAAGCCGCCAGCGCATTGACGATGTAACCAAATGACAGCATCGGATACGCCACACTGACTTCGACGCGGGATAACGCCATAATCCATATCACCACACTAATCACGTAGCAGGTGAGTCCGCCAATAATGTGCGGTTCAGTGGCCAGCTTCCAGCCTATCGGCAAAATGTTTTCAGCACTATAGGCAAATGTGCCTATGCTGTTAGTGCCGGCTTTGAGCAGCAATTGCGCAACGGCGTTTATCATCACCCCCGACAAAATCAATATCCAGCTGATCGCACTCATGGTGTTATCACCACAACGCGCCGTGTATCACGTGCTATTTCACGCATGGGCAATCCTTCGCTCTTAAATTGTTGATAAGTCACTGGCGACATCACCGCCAGCGCATAGGGTTGCTTGCGCCAGACCTGCTTGAACGTGGCAATATCCGCTATCCATTTGTTCGGCTCTTGCGCTATGCCAAACTCCATTTCATCGGGGTGCGCCACCAGGGTCATAGTGCGCTGCAGATAAGGCGGCAAGGTTTGTTCGTACATCGCCACGCTATAAAACGGCACGCCAGGCTTGAGATAGGGCTTAACTTGTTGCGCAACGGCATACGCGCCACTCGCTGGTGACAGTGCGTTATATCCCAGATAAATCGCCTGCCCCATGAGCAAACCGGCAATACTCAACACGGTGACTGCAGCGACTATCTGTTCGCGGCGAGCCAGCATGATAGCGATAATGCTCCCCACCAGCCAGCATACCGCCGCCGCCTGTATCCACGGTACGAAATTCGCAAACAGCGCTGCAGGTACTTCACTACTCGCCCCTTTCAGCGCCATCGGTGCAGCGAACCATACCGCAATGGAAATTGGGATCATCACACTGGTTTGCCACGCAAACACCTTGCCCGACATTTTGCTTAGGCGCTCACCTATCAGCAAGGCCAAAGCGGGGAATATCGGCACGATGTAAGGTACAAGTTTGGAATGTGAGGTAGAGAAAAACAGGAAAATAAACACTATCCACACCATCAGCATGCGATTGGCCTGAAACGCCTTACTGTCCGCCACATTGCGGGTCCAGCCCTGTTTAAGCGCAGACAGCATAGGCACCAGCCAGGGCAAAATACCCACAATAACCACAGGAATAAACGTATACCAGGGATGAACGCGTCCAGCGATGGGCGTCAAATAACGCAGCACGTGCTCATGAATGAAGAAAAACCAGAGAAACTCAGGGTTGGCTTGCGATACCAGCACAAACCAGGGCAGCGTAATTACTGAGAAGATTAACAAGCCAGCAACGATATGCAAACGTGTCCACAATGCCCAGTCACGCTGTATCAGCGTGTAGATAATCAATACCGCGCCAGGAATCGCCACGCCGATCAGTCCTTTGCTCAGCATCGACAGCCCCATCCCTGCCCAGCACACATACATCCACCAGCGATTTTCCGCGGGTGTCGCTTGCGGGCGTTGCGCCAAAACAATCGCCGCCAAACTCAAATTCATGAAAAAACTCACGCCCATATCGAGGATATTGATATGGCCGATGGCGAAATACAGGAAACTGCTCGCCAGCACCATCGCCGCCATATAACCCGCACGCTGCCCATACAAGCGCAAGCCCGTGTAATACGCCAGCAATAAGCCCAGAAACCCGGTCAATGCTGCCCACAAGCGCGCAGTCCAATGATGTTCACCAAATAAAGTATAGGCTGTAGCCGTCGCCCAGTATTGCAACGCGGGTTTTTCAAAATACTTGAGGTCATTCAAACGTGGCGTAGTCCAATCACCCGTCGCCACCATTTCACGCGGAATTTCGGCATAGCGCCCCTCATCAGGGCGAACCAGCGTGTTGTGATCGAGGGTGGCGAACCACAACACTGCAGTGAGAGCGAACATCAGCCACAGTACAAATTTGGGTAGAGCAGAATTAGTATTCAAAGCGGTAAAAACCAAATTAAGCAAATGCTGGATTATAGCAAAGTATGATAGCCAACATGTTCACACCCAGCCACGGGCGTTTAATTCATCTTTGACGTAAGCATAATAAATCGGTGCAGCGACAACGCCGACCATGCCGAACATCGATTCCATCAACAACATTGCCAGCAACAACTCCCAGGCACGCGCATGAATCTGGCTACCAACGATGCGCGCATTGAGAAAATATTCCAGCTTGTGGATCAGGATTAAAAACACTAACGAGCCTATGGCGATGCTGACGGATTGACTAAGGCTGACAATCACAATGACTGTATTCGACATCAGATTGCCAATAACGGGGATTAATCCCACGACAAAGGTAATCGCTATCATGGTTTTAGTCAGCGGCAAGTGCACGCCCATGACAGGCAAGATGATCGCAAGATAAACGGCAGTAAAAGTTGCGTTGATGGCAGCAATTCGCACCTGTGCAAAAACGATACGCCGAAACGCAGTTCCCAGACGTACCGCACGTTCTGCCATGGCACGGGCAAGTGGCTTATATTTATGCGTGGGCACGATTTCGCGCACAGCCAACATACCGCCTATTATCATACCGACCAAAATATGCGCAGCAAGGCGCGCGATTTCTTTACCAGCCAATTGCAGTTCAGCCGCATGGGTGCGCAACCAGGCTGTGACAGAAACCCGCAACGTCTCCGCATCAGCTGGCAAATAACTCAGTAACCACGCCGGTGACATTTCCCGCGAACCTTCGATAATTTCCGCCATTTTGTCGAAGAGCAAAGTCAATCCTGCCGCATCCGAACGCAAAAAAGTAACCAGACCGATACCCGCCAGGGTCAACAAACTGATAATCGTAAATGCCAATAATCCCAAAGCAATAAACTTGGAACGCTGTCCAGGTAAATGTTTTGCAACGTATGGTGAAATAATATGGACTAGCTCAAACACCAGCAAACCAGCCAGCAATGCAGGCAGCAAATGGAAAACCAATATAAAAATCAGCAGCACAGCAGAGAATACCCAGGCAACAATTTCTGTCGTCGTGGGGCGTTTATTCAAATTATCCATCAACATTCCATTTGGCAATTGACAAGCAAGACAGCAATGGATAGATTCTAGCAGTTGTCACCCCCGTTTGAACTTAACTTTTTTAAGGAGATACACATGGCTGTTTTAGTTTGTAAGCAAGCACCCGACTTTACCGCAACTGCGGTAATGGGCAATAACGAAATTAAAGACATTACTTTTTCAGAATTCACCAAAGGTAAATACGCGGTAGTGTTCTTCTACCCACTCGACTTTACTTTCGTATGCCCATCAGAACTTATCGCATTCGATCATCGCTTGGCTGAATTCTCAGCACGCGGCGTTGAAGTACTGGGCGTATCTATCGACTCCCAATTCACCCACCTGGCATGGAAAAACACCCCAATCAACAATGGCGGTATTGGTCAGGTTAAATACACCCTGGTAGCCGACATCAAACACGAAATCGCTAAAGCCTACGACGTAGAATTAGATGGCGGCGTAGCATTGCGTGGTTCATTCCTGATCGACCGCGGCGGTATCGTGCGTCATCAAGTGGTCAATGACTTGCCATTAGGCCGCAACATCGACGAAATGCTGCGCGTGATCGACGCACTGCAATTCACCGAAGAGCACGGCGAAGTTTGTCCAGCAGGCTGGAAAAAAGGCGATGCAGGCATGGGCGCATCCACTGAAGGCGTAGCAAAATACCTGGCTGAAAACGCTGACAAACTGTAATACGTGAATTGCACGGTACAGTGCAAGATGACTAACAAAATTGCACGATGACGATATACTCGCATCGTGCAATTTTTTTAAGGAGTAGTGATAATGAAAAAAACCGCTTTAGTGTTTTTGTTAGGTTTAGTTGCTCAAGGTGCGCTGGCAGCTGACGTGGATACCCGCCAAAAACTGGTTCTCGATCAAGCACAACGCGGCTTGGTGTTAACTGAAATGCGCACTATGTTCGCAGCAACCCAGGGCATCATTGCCGCACTCTCTCAGGATGACATGACCGCTGTCGCCAAATACGCACATTCAATAGGCATGGTAATGGGACGAGAAGCCGGCGGACACCTGCACCACGCACTCCCCGCAGAATTCAAGCAGCTTGGCATGTCAGTCCATCAGGATTTTGACATGATCGCCATGGATGCCGAATCCTACAAAGACCCAAAACACACGCTACAACAACTCAGTGTAACCATGAATAAATGCATCGCCTGCCATACGGTTTATCAGATTAGTGATAAAAAATAGCAGCACTGTCACGCTGAGTTTGATACCAACGTAGGATGGGTAGAGCATAGCGAAACCCATCAAGCACCTAGTCGCAGAATGGGCTAAGCGCAGCAAAACCCATCAAACAGCTAGTAAACCTCGCGCGTCTCCAGAAACTTCACATCTGGGAAACGTTCCTGCGTCATGGTCAGATTAACCCGGTTAGGCGCAAGATAAACATATTGGTCAGCGCCATCCAGCGCGACGTTGAAACCGTATTTATCGACCAACTGTTTTAAATCAGCCTCAGAACCACGCAACCAGCGCGCCGTAGCAAATTCGCAACCCTCAAACAACACATCGACGCCATATTCAAACTGTAAACGGTGTGCCACCACATCAAATTGCAGCGTTCCCACCGCACCCAAAATCAAATCATTCGACGAGATCGGGCGAAATAACTGGGTTGCACCTTCTTCGGCCAGCTGCTGCAAGCCTTTTTGCAGCTGCTTCATTTTTAGCGGGTTTTTAATCCGCGCTTTACGGAAGAACTCCGGTGCAAATGAAGGTATGCCCGTGAATTTCAGATTTTCATTTTCGGTAAACGTGTCGCCCAGACGTATCGTGCCATGGTTAGGAATACCGATGATATCGCCCGCATAGGCTTCATCCGCAGTATTGCGGTCTTGTGCCATAAAGGTGATGGCGTTGTTGACCGCCATGAACTTACCCGATGAAATCTGCTTGATTTTCATGCCGCGGTCAAAGCGCCCTGAACATACGCGCAAGAACGCGATGCGATCACGATGTTTAGGATCCATATTAGCTTGTATCTTGAACACAAAGCCCGAGAATTTCGCTTCAGCAGGCGCAACCAGACGGCTTTCCGTCGCGCGTGCCAATGGCTCTGGTGACAAATCAACCACCGCATCCAGCATCATTTGCACACCGAAGTTGTTGACGGCGGAACCGAATAACACTGGCGTTTGTTTACCCGCCAGATAAGCTGCTGAATCAAACGTATGCGATGCGCCGCGTACCAGTTCAATATCTACACGCAACTCATCCGCCTGATCCTTGCCGATGAACTCATCCAGGCGTGGATTATCCAGACCTTGGATAATTTCGCTGGTGCCTTTATCCGCCTGCGGATCGAATACAAGCACAGTGTCATCATACAAATGGTATACGCCGCGAAAACGCTTACCCATGCCGATAGGCCAGGTCATCGGCGCGCATTGCATGCCGAGTACGGATTCGATTTCATCGAGCAATTCGATAGGTTCACGGCCTTCGCGGTCAAGCTTGTTGATAAAAGTGATGATAGGCGTATCGCGCATGCGGCACACATTGAGCAGCTTGATCGTCTGCGCTTCAACACCATTGACCGAATCGATCACCATGATGGCAGAGTCAACTGCGGTCAGCGTACGATAAGTATCTTCCGAGAAATCCTCGTGTCCGGGCGTGTCCAGCAGATTAATAATATGGTCACGGTAAGGGAACTGCATCACCGAAGAAGTCACCGAAATGCCGCGCTGTTTCTCCAGTTCCATCCAGTCCGAAGTCGCATGGCGGCTAGCCTTACGCGCCCGCACCTCACCCGCCACCTGTATCGCGCCACCGAACCAGAGCAGCTTTTCAGTCAGCGTAGTTTTACCCGCATCAGGGTGAGAAATAATCGCAAAGGTGCGACGACGATGGATTTCGGTTTCAATAGACATGGTGCAAATGAGATAACAGCAAAAGCGTAATTATAACTTATTGCAGACGAGGAATAGACTGATAAAAACTCATCAGCATCCACATTAAAGCAAACTGACGCAAAACGTCACATCTCGCCATGTTACGCCCACACGGTTTAACCAAGAGCGAACCACCACATTTCTATAAAAAACCAAATGCACAACCCAACAGCATGATTTATAATAATTTTATAAAAAAATTCTCAATAAAATAAAATTGGCACAGCGATTGCATATTAACTAACAAACGCCTCACATGACGTTTTGAAAATTTAACTACATCTTAGGAGAAACACCATGAAAAGCATGCAAAAAGGTTTTACCCTGATCGAATTGATGATCGTTATCGCGATTATCGGTATTTTGGCTGCTGTTGCATTGCCACAATACAAAAACTACACACAGAAATCTGCAAATTCAGCTTGTTTGGCTGAAGGTTCAGGCTTTATAGCAGGAGCTGCTGCTGCCATCGCCAACAATGATTACACCTTATGGCCAACACTCGCAGGTAAAGCATGTACAACTGCTGATTATCCAGCTGCCCCTACCACTAATGCTGGCGTTGCTGCATTTGCTGGCACAACCTTGACCCTGCACCCAGTTTCGCCTGGCGGCGTTGTTCCAGGCACAAGCACACCACAAGTCGTGTCATGCAATTACGACAGCGGTAACTGCGGATTGTCCTGATTATTAATTTTATTAGTCGGGTTTAACATAAAAAGAGGCCTTGTGCCTCTTTTTATTTTTTGCTTAATATCAGCAAACTACCAAAATCATCCATCACTATCCTAGGCATCGGCATGTTACGTACACACACTTATTCCAAAACCTTAATTTTGGCGATGTTTGCCGTTTTAATATGCCTATCTCCCACACTGAATCTTATTCCCAAAAAGCTGATCGCCACCAGCTTCCACGACAGCCATCGCTTGCTTGAACTAATTTTCATCAGCGTTATATTACTGTACAACAGCATCCCAAAGCCACCAGCTTTTGCCATGTCTCCTACCCTACGCAACGCCTTTTATGCGTTGATAGCGCTTGCCATCGCCTCATCATTGCTGGCGCTCTCACCACGACATGCATTGATAGAAATCAGCATGTTTGCCGGCTTGTCTTATTTGACCATCTTCGTCATACGCCTGCATCATGAAAACAATACGCAACTCATCCAATGGCTGGTATACGCTTACTGGGCAGGCATTGCACTGAGCATGGTTTCTTTTTATGTGGGTTACACAACCGCAACCATATTTGCTTCGCCTATCATATGGCCAGCGCCAGTAACGGGTTTCGGCAACATCAGATTTTTCAATCAGTATCAGTTATGGACAGTAGGCCTAATCACATTACCACTACTGGCTTATGAGCTTAAAAACAATTTATTACGCCGCTCACTCCATGTTGGCTTAACGGCGTGGTGGATCATATTGTTTTTTACCAGCTCGCGTGGTGTATTGCTCGCCAACCTGATTGGATTATTAGGAACAGCGATCATATACAGAAAACAAGCGTGGTCATTCATACGTTTGCAGCTCACCCATATCACAACTGGATTTATTGGCTACATCACCTTGTTTCAACTCATCCCCAATTTAAGAGGTTCAGGGGTAATAATTACAGGCACGGTTTTCCGTAGCACCACCAGCGACCGCATGAGATTGTGGGATTTATCCATGGAACTTATCAGAAATCACCCTGTTTTTGGCATAGGCCCTATGCATTTTGCATGGTATAACAACAACATATCCGCCCATCCTCACGATAGCGTGCTGCAATTGATGACCGAGTGGGGACTACCAGCAGCATTGATCATCCTTTCCTTGGCTGGGTATGGTTTGTTTTGCTGGATTAAAAAATTCAATGCAAACACACTCTCAACCCAGAGTAAATTACAATCCAATTTAATCGTCATTTTGTTTTTCACGCTAATCGCAAATGCGACCTATTCGTTAGTCGATGGCGTCATCGTCATGCCCATCAGTCAAATCATGATGTTTACCAGCATCGGATTAGCCATGGCTATATATCAAACACCACCACAAATCAGCACCAGAAAAAACTCCCTATTCCTTGCTGTATTTGCCGGGTTAACACTCATCACCCTGATCGGATCAAGCCTACCTGAAATCCTGCAAGGCGCCAAAGACAACCCTAAACACTTTTCCATGGGTTACCAAGCCTCCGGCCCACGTTTTTGGGAAGAAGTAAAGTAAGTCGATAGATATGCTTCTTCAGCGCTGTAGGCCGCTAGCGCTGCAATCAAGCCGGGTTTCTGACTATCAATTTAACTTATCCCCAAGGGGCTATGATGCTCAACCCTTCGATATAATTAAAATCTTTTACATTACGCGTAGCGATACTGAATGAATTTGCCAGCGCGATGACAGCAATTTGCACAACAGGGTCAGTTCTAACATTCCAGCAAAATATCGAGCCAAAACCAACATGATCAGTTCACAGCAACCAACATCCCACAACAATCCCCTCATCCCCTCTCAACGCCACGAGTTTTATCGGTATAATGACAAATCAATTAATACGTTCGTCACGGATTACTGTCATGTTGAACATAAAAAAATTAGATACACTCACCGCCCAATTTCAATCTGAACTGGATCGCCTGCTGGCGTTTGAAAGCGAGCAAGACACCGCTATTGAGCGCACAGTCGAAGATATCTTGCGGCATGTGCGGCGCGATGGTGATGCTGCGGTGCTGGAATACACCAAGCGCTTCGACCGGCTGGATGTAGCAACGATGGCTGAGCTGGAATTACCTGTTGAGCGCTTGCAAGCCGCGCTGGACAATCTGCCTGCCGATCAGCGCACCGCGCTTGAAGCAGCTGCGCAACGTGTACGCAGCTATCACGAACATCAAGTCATGACCTCCTGGACTTACCAGGAAGCCGATGGCACAGTGCTGGGTCAACAAATCACAGCACTTGATCGCGTCGGTCTGTATGTACCTGGCGGTAAAGCAGCTTACCCGTCTTCCGTGTTGATGAATGCGATTCCTGCCAAAGTAGCGGGCGTGGCTGAGTTGATCATGGTGGTACCTACGCCTGACGGCATACAAAACGAACTGGTGCTGGCAGCGGCGGCAGTGGCGGGTGTCACCCGTGTATTCACCATCGGTGGCGCACAAGCGGTAGCAGCGCTGGCTTATGGCACGACAACTATCCCTCAGGTAGATAAAATCGTGGGGCCTGGCAATGCCTATGTGGCTGCGGCGAAACGCCGTGTGTTCGGTACAGTGGGTATAGACATGGTAGCCGGGCCCTCTGAAATTCTGATCATTTGCGATGGCAAAACCAATCCTGACTGGATAGCGATGGATTTATTTTCGCAAGCTGAACACGATGAGCTCGCGCAATCAATTTTGCTTTGCCCTGATGCTGACTATATCGATCAGGTTATTGCCAGCATCAATAAGCTGCTGCCTGAAATGCCGCGCCATGAAGTCATTGCGACCTCACTGCGTGACCGCGGCATTTTAATCAAGGTGCGTGATCTGGATGAGGCTGTCACGATTGCCAACTACATTGCACCTGAGCATTTAGAGTTATCCATGGATGACGCGGATGTGTGGGCGAAAAAAATCAAGCACGCAGGCGCGATTTTCATGGGACGTAATACTTGTGAAGCGATTGGTGACTATTGTGCCGGCCCTAACCACGTCTTGCCTACTTCACGTACAGCGCGATTCTCCAGCCCACTGGGTGTTTATGATTTCCAGAAACGCTCCAGCCTGATACAAGTCTCAGCTGCCGGCGCCAACACTTTGGGTGCAATCGCAACCACACTGGCGTATGGCGAAGGCCTGCAAGCGCACGCGCGCTCAGCCGAGTACCGCATGACGACAAAACCATGAGTCGTTACTGGAGCGCGATTACCCACAAGCTCACGCCATATGTGCCGGGTGAGCAACCCAAGCTGGATAATTTGGTGAAGCTGAACACCAATGAAAGCCCCTACCCGCCTAGTCCGCGGGTCGCTGAGGCGTTTCATGAAAACATACCCAACCAATTACAGCTCTACCCTGACCCTAACAGCGTCGCTTTGCGCACTGCCATCGCTGAATATCATGACGTAGATGTAAGCAATGTTTTCGTTGGCAATGGCTCAGATGAAGTTTTGGCGCATGCTTTTCAGGCGCTGCTCAAGCACGACTTGCCAATATTGTTCCCCGATATCACCTACAGCTTTTATCCGGTTTATTGCGGTTTGTACGGCATTGCACATACGCTAGTGCCACTAACCGATGACTTCCAGATTCGAGTGGATGATTACATGCGCCCTAACGGCGGCATCATCTTTCCTAACCCGAATGCGCCGACAGGCTGTCCTGTGGCACTGGCTGATATTGAACGGTTGCTGATTGCCAACCCCGATAGCGTGGTGGTGATAGATGAAGCCTATGTTGATTATGGTGCTGAATCTGCAGTCAATTTGATCAAAAAATACCCGCAACTATTAGTCGTCCACACTTTCTCCAAATCACGTGGTTTGGCGGGGTTGCGCGTGGGTTATGCGGTGGGTAACAGCGAGCTTATCGACGGGTTGACGCGGGTCAAAGACAGTTTCAACTCCTACCCGCTAGGCAAATTGGCGCAAATTGGTGCAGCAGCGGCGATACGGGACACAGAATATTTCGCATCTACCTGCGCACAAGTTGTCTCTACCCGCGAACAGATGATTACGGATTTATTAAAACTTGGCTTTAACGTGCTGCCATCAGCTGCAAACTTTGTCTTTGCCAGCCATCCGCAGCACGACGGTGCTACGCTGACTGCCAAACTACGCGAACGCAGCATCATCGTCAGACATTTCCGCAACCCTGACCGTATCGCGCCATTTATGCGCATTACGGTAGGCACGGACGAACAATGTGCTATATTAATCAATGCACTTACCGATATTCTCACTCACACAACTGAATAACCACCATGCGCACAGCCGAAGTTACTCGTAATACGCTGGAAACCCAGATTAGCGTTGCCATTAATCTAGATGGTACAGGCGTTAGCCGCTTTAATACTGGCGTTCCTTTTTTAGATCACATGATGGATCAGATCGCCCGCCATGGCGTGATTGATATTGCCATTGATGCAGTGGGTGATTTGCATATTGACGCACATCACACCGTAGAAGATATCGGCATTACTCTGGGACAGGCATTTGCCAAGGCTATCGGTGACAAAAAAGGCGTACGCCGTTATGGCCATGCTTATGTACCGCTGGATGAAGCTTTATCCCGCGTAGTACTGGATCTGTCAGGCCGCCCAGGGCTGGAATATCATGTCACTTTCACTCGCGCTTCCATAGGCGATTTTGATGTGGATTTGTTCCATGAATTTTTCCAGGGCTTTATCAACCATGCTGGCGTGACCTTGCATATTGATAATTTGCGTGGCAATAATGCGCATCATCAAGCAGAAACCATATTCAAAGCCTTCGGCCGTGCGTTGCGCATGGCTGTTGAACTAGACCCACGTATGGGCGGCGTAATGCCTTCTACCAAAGGATGTTTGTAACATGGCTGTTGATATTGCGGTAATTGATTATGGCATGGGCAATTTACGCTCAGTGTCAAAAGCACTCGAACACGTTGCACCTGCCGCCAGCGTCACGGTTACCTCTGACCCTGAAGTCATATTAAGCGCAGGCCGCGTAGTGTTTCCAGGTGTGGGCGCAATGGGCGACTGCATGGCTGAATTAGACCAGCGTGGTTTGATCGACGTAGTAAAACAAGCCGCTGCCAGCAAGCCTTTTCTGGGGATTTGTCTGGGCATGCAAATGCTGTTCGAACACAGTGAAGAAGGTGATGTTGCAGGCCTGGGTATTTTGCCCGGGCGCGTGTTGCGCTTCCCTGCTGAGGCAATGGTGGATAGCCACAACCAGCGGATGAAAGTGCCACACATGGGCTGGAACGAAGTCCATCAAGCCGTGCCACACCCGATGTGGAATGGCATTACTGATGGCGCACGGTTTTACTTCGTACACAGCTATTATGTTGAAGCGGGCAACCCTGATCTAGTTTCAGCGTTTACCCTCTATCCATTTCCGTTCACCTGCGCAGTTGCGCACAACAATATTTTCGCGGTGCAGTTTCACCCCGAAAAAAGCCAAGCTGCAGGTTTAACGCTGCTTGGTAATTTTGTAACTTGGGAAGGCAATACAGCTCCCAATCAATGCGACACATTCAATACCGAATGTGCCCTTTAACCAACTGATTTATAAAATATTTCATCATGTTAATTATCCCTGCGATAGACCTAAAAGACGGTCACTGTGTACGCCTCAAACAAGGTTTAATGGAAGAATCTACCGTATTCGGCGAAGACCCTGCCGAAATGGCACGTCATTGGTTAGCACAAGGCGCGCAACGTTTACACCTGGTTGATTTGAATGGTGCGTTTGCAGGTAAACCTGTAAACGGTGCCGCAATACGTGCCATAGTTGATGCGGTCGGTGTCGACATCCCCGTGCAATTAGGCGGTGGCATCCGTGATCTGGATACCATATCCACTTACCTGGATAGCGGCATACGCTATGTCATTATCGGCACTGCTGCCGTGAAAACACCAGGTTTCCTGCACGATGCCTGCAATGCCTTCCCCGGACAAATTATCGTTGGCCTGGACGCCAAGGATGGCAAAGTCGCAGTGGATGGTTGGTCTAAGCTGACTCAGCATGATGTCATTGATCTGGCGGTAAAATTTCAGGATTATGGCGTTGAAGGTGTTATTTATACCGATATCGGTCGTGACGGCATGTTGAGTGGTGTAAACATCGAAGCTACGGTGAAATTAGCACAAGCTTTGACCATCCCAGTCATCGCCAGCGGCGGCATTACCAACCTCGACGATGTGCGTCATTTATGCGCAGTTGAGCACGAAGGTATTATGGGTGCTATCACCGGACGCGCCATTTATGAAGGTACGCTTAATTTCCAAGCAGCGCAGGCATTGGCTGATGAATTGTCAGGTGCCTGATGGGACTCGCTAAACGCATTATCCCATGCCTGGACGTTAACGCTGGACGCGTAGTCAAAGGTGTTAATTTCGTCGATTTACGTGATGCAGGCGACCCTGTTGAAATCGCACGACGCTATGACAGAGAAGGTGCAGACGAGCTGACTTTTCTCGACATTACCGCCAGCTCAGATCAGCGTGATTTGATTCTGCCTATCATTGAAGCTGTCGCGTCTGAAGTTTTTATTCCACTCACTGTCGGTGGTGGTGTACGCGAAGTTAATGACGTGCGCCGTCTGCTTAATGCGGGTGCGGATAAAGTCAGCATCAATACAACAGCAGTCAACAACCCGCAAATGGTTGCTGATGCTGCAGCGCGCTTTGGCTCACAGTGCATCGTCGTGGCTATTGACGCGAAAACCAATGCAGAGGGACGCTGGGAAGTATTCACCCATGGCGGGCGGACTGCCACTGGTTTAGACGTAGTCGAGTGGGCAATCAAGATGCAGGAGTTGGGTGCAGGTGAAATCCTGCTCACCAGCATGGATAGAGACGGCACCAAAAGCGGCTTCAACCTCGAACTCACCCGCGCAGTATCTGATGCGCTCAATATCCCCGTTATTGCCAGCGGAGGCGTCGGTACTTTGCAACATCTTGCCGACGGTGTCATACAAGGCCATGCTGATGCAGTGTTAGCCGCCAGCATTTTTCACTTTGGCGAATACAGCATACATGAAGCCAAATTACACATGATGCAAAATGGCATCGAAGTCAGACTATGAGCGTACAGGATAGTTACTTAAACAAAGTCAATTGGTCAGCTGATGGCCTCGTTCCGGTCATTGCCCAGGATATGCACACCAACGAAGTGCTCATGGTCGCATGGATGAACCGTGATGCACTTAAGCGTACCGTAGAACTGGGCGAAGTGGTGTACTGGTCACGTTCACGCAAAAAGCTCTGGCATAAAGGCGAAGAATCAGGCCATATCCAGAAGGTCCACGAAATCCGCCTGGATTGCGATGAAGACGTATTGCTAATTAAAATCGAACAAGTTGGTGGAATTAGTTGTCATACGGGCAGACACGATTGCTTTTTCCAGAAGCTGGTTGATCATGAATGGCAGATTACTGAACCCGTGTTAAAAGACCCTGCGGAAATTTACAAAAAATGAGTGAAATATTGAACCGCGTCGCTGCCACTCTGGAAGCGCGTAAAGCCAGCACGGCAGGCAGCTCTTATGTCGCCAGCTTGTATGCCAAAGGCCTGGACAGCATCCTGAAAAAAGTGGCAGAAGAAGCTGCTGAAACCATCATGGCAGCTAAAGATGGTGACAAGCAACACATCGTCTATGAAGTCGCTGACCTGTGGTTCCATACGCTGATATTATTAGCGCAACAAGGCCTGGGTCCACAAGACATACTCGATGAATTAGCGCGCCGTGAAGGCGTATCAGGTCACACCGAAAAAGCTGCACGCACGGAGAAACCATGAGCGATTGTATTTTCTGCAAAATAGTCGCAGGCACACTGCCTAGCAAAAAGATCTATGAAGACGATGAGATAGTTGCTTTCCATGACATTCATCCTATCGCACCAGTGCATATTTTGATTATTCCCAAGACACATATAGTATCTTTGTCTGAATGTGAGAATAATCATCAAGCTTTGCTTGGACGAATGTTATTATTAGCACCTCAACTGGCGCGTGAACATGGCCTGGAAACAGGTTTCCGCACCATGATAAACACAGGCCGCGGCGGTGGACAGGAAGTATTCCACTTACATATACATATTTTTGGTGGTGGCGATAAACTCGCCCGTACTTAATTAAGGAGACATCATGGGTAGCTTTAGCATTTGGCATTGGTTAATTGTGTTGGCCATCGTTTTGGTCATATTCGGTACTAAGAAACTGCGTAACATTGGTGGTGACGTTGGTGGTGCGGTGAAAAACTTCAAAGATGCCATGAAAGAAGGCGAACAGGGCAAAATTGACGGTACCCACACAGGACAAACCATCGACGGCGAAGTGAAAGAGAAATCTAAGAGCTGATATGTTTGACATAGGCTTTTCAGAAATCGTCGTCATTGGCGTAGTTGCCTTGGTCGTTATTGGCCCTGAACGGCTACCCAAGGTTGCCCGCACCGTCGGGCTCCTGGTTGGACGCATGCAGCGCTATATGGCGACGGTCAAAGCCGACATTAGCCAGGAAATCCAACTCGACGAACTAAAACGCAGCGGCGAAGCATTCAAGCAAAGTCTGAGTGACACCGGGCAGCAAATTAGTCAGGAAATTCAACAAACCACGCAGGCTGTAACGGCCGACTTGAATATGGATGACACCAGCGTGGCTGATGTGACCACACCAATTGACACCGTACCCACCCAGGTCCAGGGCGAGCTCGCACTAGATGTTCCCTCTGACGAAACAACGACTGCCCATAAAACGCATGACCACGCCTGACAACCAAGACACCTTTATTTCACATCTGATAGAACTACGTAACCGCATCATTCGTGCGCTACTTGCATTTGTTCTGGTTTTTTTAGGCTTGTTTCACTGGGCGAACAATATCTACACCCTGCTCGCAGAACCCTTGTTACATGCACTTCCCAAAGGCGGACAACTTATTGCCACCGAGGTGACAGCACCATTCTTTGTACCTATCAAGGTCACAATGATGGCTGCTTTCCTTATTGCACTACCGTACATTCTGTACCAGATGTGGGCGTTCATTGCACCAGGCTTATATTCGCATGAAAAGAAAATGGGGATACCGCTTATCATCGCCAGCGTTCTACTGTTTTTGTGCGGTATGTCATTCGCCTATTTCCTGGTATTCCCCGTAGTATTTGGCTTTATTGCAGGTGTTGCACCTGTCGGTGTCGCGGTAATGACCGATATTGGCAAATACCTGGATTTTGTCATGACCATGTTTATGGCATTTGGCATTACCTTTGAAGTGCCTGTCGTAGTAGTGCTATTGGTCAAGATCGGCTTTGTCAGTATCGCCAAACTGCGCGATATCCGTCCATATGTCATCGTTGGCGCATTTGTCATCGGCGCGATTTTTACCCCTCCCGATATGGTGTCCCAAATCATGCTCGCAGTACCATTATGGCTACTGTATGAATTGGGCATTATCGTCGCCAGTCTGGTTACTCGTCCCACAGCTGCTGAAGATACTTACCAACCGATGTCTGACGCTGAAATGGAACAAGAATTAGACAACATGGATAAGCACTAATACAGTGCAATTGCACATAAATAGTGCCTTTTATAGCGAAAAGCACCGAATTGGTGCAATATTTTAATATATAAAAATAAATTCATTGATTTTTAAGGATTAATTTTCTGGCCTGATTTTTGCTTTTTTCTATCCCCATTACCTAAGGAGATAGTATGGAAAATCTGAAAGTCAGCAATGATGTGTTGTTTATTCTGCTCGGTGCCATCATGGTGCTCGCCATGCATGCTGGGTTTGCGTTTCTTGAACTGGGTACCGTACGTCGCAAGAACCAGGTCAACGCACTTGTTAAAATTCTCGCTGATTTTTCAATTTCCACTATCGCCTATTTTTTCATAGGTTATGGTGTAGCGTATGGTGTACATTTTTTTCATGGGTCGGATGTACTGATAGCCAAAAATGGCTATGAATTAGTCAAATTTTTCTTCCTGCTTACCTTCGCGGCCGCCATCCCGGCCATCATTTCAGGCGGCATAGCAGAACGAGCCAAATTTGGTCCACAACTCGCAGCCACCTTTATGCTGGTTGGTCTGGTTTATCCTTTTTTTGAAGGCATCGCCTGGAACAATCACTTCGGTATACAAGACTGGCTAAAGCTCCAATTCGGCGCCAATTTCCATGACTTCGCCGGCTCGGTTGTTGTCCATGCCATGGGCGGATGGATTGCACTTGCAGCGGTTTTATTACTGGGTGCCAGACACGGTCGTTATCGCAAGAATGGCGAGGTGGCTGCACACCCGCCCTCCAGCATTCCATTTCTTGCGCTTGGTTCCTGGATACTCATCGTCGGCTGGTTTGGTTTTAACGTCATGTCTGCACAAAGCATAGACAAAATCAGCGGACTGGTTGCCATCAACTCACTCATGGCCATGGTCGGCGGCACACTCACCGCATTGCTGGTAGGCCGTAACGACCCAGGCTTTGTGCATAACGGCGCATTGGCTGGCCTGGTTGCAGTGTGTGCAGGCTCAGACTTAATGCATCCACTCGGCGCATTGGTCACAGGTGGTGTAGCAGGTGCATTATTCGTCTGGATGTTCACCATCACCCAAAACAAGTGGAAAATTGATGATGTGTTAGGTGTATGGCCACTGCACGGCTTATGCGGCACCTGGGGTGGCCTGGCGGCTGGCATATTCGGCTCGACTGCATTGGGTGGTCTGGGCGGCGTATCCTTCATGGCGCAACTCATAGGCACGCTAGGTGCCATTGCAGTTGGATTGACAGGCGGATTCATTGTCTATGGCACACTGAAACGACTGGTGGGTATACGTCTGGATCAGGAAGATGAATACAACGGCGCAGATTTAAGCATACACAAAATATCTGCCACAGCAGAACATGATGGCAACTGGTAATTTCAGCTGTTATTGACCAAACTAACGATCCTGTCCAACGCCAGCATTGCCCAGGCTATCACGGTTGCGCGCCCTACCCCATTGGGCGCCAACGCAGCCACAAGCAAACGGGCGCTAGCACTGATACGCAAGGCACTGACAGGAATGCCTGCCCGCACCCCACATGGAACAGGCTGACCCAGTTGAAACCGCTGCACCGAGGAGCTAATCGCAGACAGTTGCTGGTAGATTGCCAAAGTTTGCGACTGGGTCAATGGTTGCTGATCTCGGTAGAGCACAAATGAAAAGATAGATGGTTCGCTATCCCACGCCTGCCGGGTTCTCTGCAACCCGGGCACAGGTAACAATTCGAACGTGGAATGAGCGTCAAGTTTGCTGTGTATTGCTGCCGAAAATTCACCCAGAAACTGCTGCACATCACGGCTATCCAATTGATGAAAAACACGCATTTCATATAAAGCAGCACGCCAACGCAAATATAAACCATGATTGCTCGATGGCTGCTTGAGTGCACTAACGTCAAAACCACGCGGCCAATCCAATGGATACGATGCGGCTTGCAAACTGGCGGGAACGGGATATTGTCGCCAGTGCTGCGTGATGGGTTGCGGAATAAGTATTGCGCCCGAAAAACATGGCCCCGTAATGAATTTAGAGCCGGTGATCACTACCACATAATTTTGCTGCAAATAATGCTGCAGCGTTGCAGGTGACAGCCGGAATTGGCTGGCATCGACCACCACGGTAATCTGCGCAGGATACCGAGCGCGCAAGCCTGCGACACAAGCTGGATCGGGGGCTATCATGCCAGTTTTGGAAACATCAATCAGATTGATCAATACATGCTGCTGTTGGGCTATAGCGGCTAATGCAGCCACTTCCACGTCGGCATCAATCAATGCGCTATTGCGTGAATGGCCGTCTTGCTCCCGCAAAGCGATAGTCGTAAGCAGGCGCCCATCCTGCGCTAACGCCGCCGCCACGCCACTCCCGGTTTCTTCTGGCGCTACCATGATAGTAGCCAGTGCTTGCGGAGTAACCATCTGCACATACTGCGCGACAATATGATGCGCATCCGTACCTGATGCGGCAAACACGACATCCACGTCGTCGGCAACGCCAACAAAATCGCGCAATTGCTGACGCATATCATTCCATGCGTACTCGTCACTGCTATGATTTTCCAGCTGACTGACTTCATCCCACGCTCCCGCAGAAATCACCGAAGCTGTTGACGAGCCCAAGGCTATCAAATCCGCGTCAGGCTGCACGGTGCAACCGTATTGATTGCGTCCCGTCTCCGGGTCTGGAACGATACGTTGATCACCACCCGCCACCAGCCATTGCGCTACTGTCAACTTCAATGCGCGCCACTCGCAGTGACTAATAAATCATGGAACGCGTGAAATACCTTACGCATTTGCGGTTGCTTATAGGGAAACATCTCCGCATCATCCATGGCATGCACCACCATATTGCTATCTATCTCAAAAACCAGCAGCTGGCCTTGCGCCGTTTCTGCGCAATCTATGCCCACATAATCCAGGCCTGTCGCCACCGCTATCGCACTCAATGCTTGTGCATGACGCACGGCAAAATCATCGTCAAAGCTTGCCATCACTTGCGCTTCTTCAGCTCGATTCAGCGCATTTTCAGTCATTTCCGCATTCAGATAATGCACCATCCAATGCCTGGAAATCGCCAAATGACATAAATAAGGCTGACCATGCATGAGCACGATGCGATATTTCCGGTATCGCCCTGCGGCATCGCTGTAATCCACAAACCGCGCCAGATAAAAATCTTCGCCGGTTTGTTCAGCCAGATAAGCCGTAAGCTCATCACCCGAAGTAATCTGCGCCAACCCGTGTCCCGCATGGGAATCAACCGGCCGTACTATCACAGGATAATCAGTCGCATCAATTAACTCAGGCACAGACAACACACCCGCAGCCAAATCGATCAACTGCGCTCTCATCACCCGCACTGTTTGTGGCATGACGATGCTGGATTCGTGCTGCAATGCAACACTCACCTGATCACGCGCAACCGCCGCAATTTTTGCAGGCGGATTCAACACTGGGCGTGGCCACACCCTGATAAAGCTACCGATAAACGCCAATAAGGCACGATTTTTATCTGACTCACCCACCGCTACGAATAACACATCATGATCAGGCACCCAGTCAGGCAATGGCAGACTGGTGTCAACGTACAGCAGGCTAAGTTGCACGTTTTCGTCAGCCACCAGAAACTCCACCGGCGTGTTCGACATCAAGTCGCCCGGCCCCATCATCACCAATAAACGCAGTGGCGCATCACCGGCATGGTCTTGAACCGGGTATAACTGTTGCAGCTTTAATGCTTCCGCCTGAGCCATTAGCCCCATTTCGGCGTCATGCATCAACTGGAATACAGTCGACATATCCATCAACGCATGCGCTGCCTGAGGATATTCAGCAACATAGGCTAACAGGTCGGTGCCCAGTGGCGTTAAATCTTCGCCGTGCAATGCCATCCGCATCAGTGTAGGCAACCCGATTAGCTTGGGTGGTTCACATGCATATAGCTGCATCAATGGATGCCAATGACGCGTCATGCGCTTGCTCCTATTAATTCAGCACCAAATTTCAACGCACCCACAACCAGCGCATCCATGTCCTGCTGTGCTGCGCGGTGATTAACCAGAGCGGCACGAATTACTAATTGCCCATTAATCGTGGTCGTGGACGGTGCCACATGGCCAGCTAATTGTAATCGAGTGACGATTTCCGCATTCACTGCGTCGCTTGCATCATAGCGAAAACACACAATATTCAATGCCACAGGCGCGGCTAAAATCAACTGCGGCTGCGCCATGATTGACTGTTTCAGATATTGCGCAAGCTCACAGGTCTGCGCAATGCTGGCACCGATTTTATCGGCGCCATAAACTTGCAAGGTGAACCAGGTTTTCAGTGCGCGAAATCCGCGCGATAAATCAGGGCCAAAATCGCACGGCCAAGGCGAGCCCGCTGCCATGCCACAGGCTTCGCGGCGCAAATATGCCGCCGGTGTAGCAAACGTCTCATAATGCTGCGTGCCATCGCGCACAATGACAAAACCGGCATCATAGGGCACTTGCCCCCATTTATGAAAATCGAATGCGACCGAATCAGCACGTTCCAGCCCCTGCAACCGCGGACGCAAGCTCGGCGACAACATCGCCAGTGCGCCATACGCACCATCAACGTGGAACCAGAGCTGGTGACTTTGCGCGACATCCGCCAGCGCGGGCAAATCATCTATTGCGCCAACATCGACCGAACCCGCAGTACCGATAAGCATAAACGGCACATAGCCTTGCGCCAGGTCGTCCGCAATCGTGGCTTGCAATGCATCCACATCCATCGCAAATTGGGGATTCAACGGAATAATCCGCAATGCATCTATGCCTAATCCAGCCAAATCCATCGCTTGCGCGATACAGCCATGTGCGCCTGCCGAGGTATAGGCTACTAAACGCTGCTGCGCCTGATTTACACCGACATTACGCACCGCCGCACCCAATGCCGCTTTACGCGCAACCAGCACCGCAATGAAATTTGCCATCGACGTGCCCGTCACGAACAGACCGCTCGCGGTTGCAGGGAAACCAAACAGATCGCGTACCCAATGCAGAATCTGCTGCTCAACCAGTACCGGAACCTGATTACGTCCGCCCACATTCGCGTTCAGCCCTGCCGCCAGCATTTCCGCCAGCATCCCCACTGGCGTACCCGCACCGTGCACCCAGCCCATAAAACCCGGATGCGCATTACCTATAGCATAAGGCAATATGGCCTGCATGAATGTGTCGTGCACCTCGGCTATATCCTGTCCTTCTGCGGGCAAATCCGTGTCGAACTTATGACGCACGGCATCTGGTGCAGGCTGCCACACGGGACGCTCACGCAGATTTTCCAGATAATCAAACATATCATCGAGCATGCGATGACCTTGCTGGCGCAATGCCAGCCATTCTGCTTCGGTATGCGGATCTAAACTTGGCAACACAAACTCCTAGGACAAGCCATACTGTTTTAATTTGCGATATAAAGTACGCTCGCTCATCCCCAATATATCAGCCACATTACGCCTGTGTCCATGATGGGCTTTTAATAACTCAGTAATATAATCAGCTTCTAACTGTGTAATGGGTATGCCAGCGACGGCTTTATGGATTTCAGTTACGGCTTCTGAGCTCGCAAACACGGGCTTAATGTTAGTTTGAGGAGCGCTGTTCAATGAACTTCCCAACACGATCTGATCGACGTCAATGATACTGTTATGACAGATCGCCACTGCACGCAGCAAAATATTACGCAGCTCGCGCACATTACCCGGGAAATCATATGCCATCAGCTTATCCAGCGCGCGCTCGGTTAATTTACAGCGCGGCGCACCCGCGTCAGTGATGCGCTTCAATATGGTTTCAGCCAGTGCAGGGATATCAATATGCCGCTCGCGCAGGCTGGGTAAACGTAAATCTATCCCGGCAATCCGATAATACAAATCCAATCGATATTGCCCAGCCTCGGCCATATCCAGCAGATTACGATTGGTCGCGGCAACTATGCGCACATCAGCTTTCAGGGTTTCCGTGCCGCCCATACGCCGATACTCGCCGCTTTCCAGCACCCGCAATAGTTTTGCCTGCATGGTTAAAGGTATTTCACCCGCCTCATCCAGAAATAACGTGCCGCCATGTGCCAACTCGAACAAACCTTGCTTGCGACCGATACAGCCGGTAAATGCGCCGCGCTCATGGCCAAATAGCTCATCTTCAAACATAGTTTCCGTAATCGCCGCACAGTTAATTGCCACAAACGGCTTATCGCTTCGACTTGAACGCTTATGCAAATATTGCGCAGCCAGCTCCTTACCGACGCCACTCTCACCCAATAGCAATACTGACGCTTCGGACTCAGCCACGCGCGCCAGCATCTCCACGCAATGCAAAAAGGCAGGCGAATGCCCTACCATACGCATCTCGTCGCAATTGAGTTCATCGGGATTGGCAATCGATACCACCAATTCGCCCAGATAACGCACGCCTGTCTCACCCATAATCGGGTGTCCCTTAATGCGCGCGTATTCAGGTCGATGATGCCGATCAAAATGGGTATGTATCACTTCATGGGGCTTTGCCGTAGTAAATACCGCCTGATGTGGACAATCTTCACCATGCTGATGACAAGGCACGTTTGAGCGATGCGACACTTCATAGCAATGCTTACCCACTATCGCCTGCTGCGAGATGCCGTAATTATCACAATAAGCCTGATTAGCACCAACGATCTGATACTGGTCATCAATTAATACAAAAGGTGCAGATTGCACCTCCAGCAAAGAAACCAATTCCGGGCTTAATTTAGTTTCCATAACAACCTCACTGACAAAATGTCATGACATGCGTCACATCATAATACGGAATCTGCCATTATGTCATGACAAACACCCGACCAATCCCAGATAATTATAAATAGTTATTTAAAATCAAAGTGATAATTCGCTGGCATAGAAACTGCTATTAAGTATCCATACTCACTACAATAAGGAATACATCATGGCACACATAGTTATTTTAGGCGCGGGCATAGGCGGCATGCCTATGGCTTACGAAATGAAAGAACTTGCGCGTAAGGGAGACATCGTTACTGTCATCTCCAACTCGGATACTTTTCAATTCACCCCATCGAACCCGTGGGTGGGCGTAAATTGGCGCGATCGTGACGACATCACCTTCCCGATTGCACCCTACCTGGCTAAAAAAGACATCAACTTCATCCCGCATGGTGCAAAAAGACTGGATCCAGAAAAAAACCAGATTGCATTAATGAATGGCGATGTCATTGACTACGATTATCTGGTGATCGCCACAGGCCCTAAATTGGCCTTTGATGAAGTACCTGGCCTGGGACCTACTGAACATACCCATTCTATTTGTCATATCGACCATGCAGAAAAATCGGCCAGTGAATGGAATACGTTCTGCGCCAACCCTGGCCCTATCGTCGTTGGCGCGGTGCAAGGCGCATCCTGTTACGGCCCAGCCTATGAATATGCTTTCATCATGGAAACTGATTTACGCAAGCGCAAAATCCGTGACAAAGTACCAATGACCTTCGTCACCGCAGAACCTTACATCGGACACCTGGGCTTAGGTGGAGTCGGGGATTCCAAAGGTATGCTGGAATCGAGCATGCGTGATCGTCACATCAAATGGATATGTAATGCCAAAGTCACCAAAGTTGAAGCTGGCAAGATGTTCGTCACTGAACACAACGACGACGGCAGCGTGAAAAAGGAACATGAACTTCCATTTAACTACTCCATGATGCTGCCCGCATTTAAAGGCATAGATGCGGTATTCGGGATTGAAGGTTTAACCAACCCGCGCGGCTTTATCATCGCTGACCCGTACCAACGCAACCCTAAATATAAAAACATATTTTCGGTCGGTGTTTGCGTGGCGATACCCCCGGTTGAAGTGACGCCAGTTCCTACAGGCACACCTAAAACTGGCTACATGATAGAGAGTATGGTAACAGCTACCGCACACAATATACGCAGCCTGCTGGATGGCAATGAACCGACCGAGAAAGCAACCTGGAATGCGATTTGCCTGGCTGACTTTGGCGATAGCGGCGCAGCATTTGTGGCCTTGCCGCAAATCCCGCCGCGCAATGTCAACTGGTTCAAAGAAGGAAAATGGGTACATTTGGCCAAAATCGCGTTTGAAAAATACTTCATCCGCAAAATGAAAAATGGCACAACTGAACCGTTGTATGAAAAATATGTATTAGGTGCACTCGGAATTAAAAAGCTGAAGTAGTCAGCGCTTAACACTAACAGTTTAAACTTTTCTCCGAACACCTACCAAGATTCGTGCTTACTGGTAGGTGTCTTTTTGTCTATATACCGAATACTAGCTCTTCAGGGTAAAACTAAAATCATCCCGCTCAACCACCGCATCAGCGATGATCTCCAGCAGCAACCAATAGTCTTCACCCAGCGCATCACGGCTCACACCCGGCTTTTCCCAGATCAATTCCAGTGGGCCAGCGACTTCAGTTAGCACATCCCATAAAGCGTCCATATTTTTCCCAAAATGCTCGGGAAAATCAAAAGCAAACGCAATCTGATCGTAGAAACTACTCAGGCTGGTCACATTATTTAAGCGGCAAGTTTTCATAAGCAGGCAGGAACCTCCGTGTAAGTTTGATAATGATCAACGGTAACAAAACGCTGGCCTTGTGTAGAGAAAACCAAGCGTTTTGCACCACGATGACCGCCATGGTAATCCAGATCGGCTTCGCGCCATTGAGCTCTGGGAAGCTGGCGCTCAAAGTTGGAAAACTTGTCGCCACCTATGCTTTTTCCCTGCAACGCAGGCACATCCCACAAATCATGTCCGCGCTGCCAACCCATACTTGCCGCATCACGCTTGGTTACAAACTTATTCGGCAACTGTTGGTTATGTGTCGCATTCAACGTGGTCAAGATTTGCGCCAGTTCAACGGCATCCACTCTGGGATGCAAGCGTGTATTCAACTGCACCGCCACATCCTGGCATGATGGTGCAGCATACACCGTTGTTGATAATAACGCTGCACATAGCGTAAATATCAACCTCACAAAGTTTCCCCGGCAAAATCAGCCAGACGCGAACGCTCACCTCGCGCCAGGGTAATATGCCCGCCATGCTCCCAGCCTTTGAAACGGTCAACCACATACGTCAACCCTGAACTGCCTTCGGTCAGATACGGTGTATCTATTTGTGAAATATTACCTAAACACACAACCTTGGTGCCGGGCCCAGCACGCGTAATCAGTGTTTTCATCTGCTTGGGCGTGAGATTCTGCGCCTCATCAATGATAAGGTACTTGTTCAGGAAAGTTCGCCCACGCATGAAATTCAAAGATTTAACCTTGATACGAGTACGGATTAAATCTTGCGTGGCCGCCCGACCCCAATCACCCGCCGCTTCATCGGTTTTATTGAGCACATCCAGGTTGTCTTCCAAAGCACCCATCCACGGATTCATCTTTTCTTCTTCGGTACCCGGCAAGAAACCGATATCCTCACCCACAGGCACTGTCACGCGAGTCATAATGATTTCGGTATAACGCTTATGATCCAGCGTCTGCATCAAGCCTGCAGCCAGCGTCAGCAAGGTTTTACCCGTACCTGCCTGCCCGAGCAGCGTCACAAAATCTATTTCGGGATCCATCAATACATTCAGCGCAAAATTCTGCTCGCGATTGCGCGCACTAATACCCCACACATTGTGTTTCAGATGCGTGTAATCCTTGATGGTTTGTAACTCGGCAGTTTTACCATCAACCGATTTCACAATAGCGTAAAACGGCGTAGCACTCTCCTGGTAAACAAATTCATTAATCAACAAACTTGAAACCAATGGACCTTTAATGCGATACCACGTACGTCCCTCCACCTGCCAGGACTCCATGCCCTTGCCATGCTTTTCCCAAAAATCAGCTGGCAACTCACGCACGCCGGCATACAGCAAATCCGTGTCTTCCAACACCTTGTCGTTAAAGTAATCTTCCGCGGGCAAGCCCAAGGCACGCGCCTTGATGCGCATGTTGATGTCTTTGGTAACCAAAATGACGGGGCGGTTAGGCTGTTCCTGACGCAAGCTCAAAATCACGCCCAGAATTTGATTATCCACTTTGCTCGACGGCAAACTGGCTGGCAGCCCACCTTGTACTGCACGGGTCTGTAGGAACAATCGTCCTGTCGAACCTTTGCGTGACTGGCTGGTGAGCGAGATACCTGCTTCTATATTCTGCTCACCGCCAGATACGATTTCATCCAGAAACCGGCTGGCCTGCCGCGCATTGCGCGCGACCTCAGTCATACCGATTTTATGCTGGTCTAGCTCTTCCAGCGTTGCCATAGGCAAAAATACATCATGCTCTTCAAACCGAAACAAACTTGTGGGGTCATGCATCAATACATTGGTATCCAATACAAACAACTTAGTCACTGATTTGGTTTTACGAGCCATGCTCAATTTCCCCTTAAAGTGTTTTTAAATAGTCCAGCACCGTTTGTGCATGATCAGCGGATTTCACTCCACGCCATGCTTGTAATAATTGACCAGCTTCATCAAACAGGAACGTACTTCTTTCGACGCCCATTACTTCTTTACCATACATATTCTTCAATTTCATGACACCAAACTGTTTGCACAGCACTTCATCAGGGTCACTCAACAACTCAAATGGCATGCTTAACTTACATTTGAATTTCTCATGCGAACTTAAGCTGTCACGCGACACGCCAAATATTTCACAATTCAGCGCCTGAAATTCGGGATAAAGCCGGCTAAAATCGATACCTTCAACAGTACAACCCGGGGTGTCGTCTTTAGGGTAGAAATAGACCAGCACTTTTTTGCCGCGCATATCACTCAACTTAACTGTCTTACCGCTGGTTGCTGCTACTTCAAAATCATCAATTTGCATAAACACTCCTTTAACTAGACTTTAACAAAACCACTACCGCACCGCTACCGCCATCCATGGTGCGCGCCTGACAGAACGCCAATACTTCATCTTTCTGCATCAACCAGTGTTTCACCTTGGTACGCAATATCGGTTCTTTATTTTTTGACCCCAGGCCTTTGCCGTGGATAATCCGCACGCAACGTTTGCCACGTTTACCACAATCGGCCAAGAACGCAGCCACAGCCTGCCGTGCCTCTACGCTGATCATACCGTGTAAATCCAGTTCGGCTTGCAATACCCAGTGCCCACGACGCAACTTACGCAAAGTATCGCGACGCAGACCGGTGCGTATGTATGCCAGCTCCTCGCCGGTTTCTATGCCGTCGTCCCAGCCAATATAGTCAGATAAACTGTCTTGCAGCGCCTGGCGCTCGTCTTGCAGAAAGCTTTTAGGTGTCAGAAGATTGGTATTTACCGAAGGCACTATGCGCCCGGTGTCGGCAATAGGTTGAACACCGCTGACAGCCTGCTGGAATAAAGCCAGGTCGTCAGGGTCTACAGCAGCAGGTAAGATAGATTTACCTGCTCTCATAACTATTTAGTCAAACTTTCCAGATAGCGATCCGCATCCAGTGCCGCCATACAGCCTGTGCCTGCACTGGTAATGGCCTGGCGGTAGATATGATCCTGCACGTCTCCGGCTGCGAATACGCCCGGGATATTGGTTGCTGTCGCATTGCCCTTATTACCGCCTTTGGTGACCAGATAACCGCCTTCCATATCCAGTTGCCCCGTGAACAAATCGGTATTCGGCTTATGCCCAATCGCGATAAATATGCCTGTCAGTTCGACGTCCTTGGTGCTGCCGTCGGTAACACACTTGATGCGCATGCCAGTCACGCCGGTTTTATCACCTAAAACTTCATCCAGCTGGCTATTCAACGCCAGACTGATTTTGCCTTCGGCTACTTTTTCCATTAAACGGTCGATCAGGATTTTTTCGGATTTGAACACATCACGTCTATGCACCACCGTCACGTGACGTGCAATGTTAGACAGATACAACGCCTCTTCCACGGCCGTATTACCACCGCCGACCACCGCCACATCCTGATTACGGTAAAAGAAACCATCACATGTTGCGCAGCCTGATACGCCTTTACCCATGAATGCCTGTTCGGATTCCAGACCCAAATACATCGCCGATGCGCCCGTCGCAATAATCAATGCATCACAGGTGTATGTCGCCTGATCACCGATCAGCACCATCGGCTTTTCAGTCAGTTTCGCAGTATGGATGTGGTCAAAAATGATTTCGGTATTAAAACGACGCGCATGTTTTTCAAAACGTTCCATCAATTCAGGACCTTGCACGCCGTCAACGTCTGCTGGCCAATTATCGACTTCAGTCGTGGTCATTAACTGCCCGCCCTGCGCCATGCCTGTTATCAGCACTGGATTAAGATTAGCACGCGCTGCATAGACTGCAGCGGCATAGCCAGCAGGGCCTGAGCCCAGAATTAATAAACGCGCGTGTTTTGTTTCAGCCATGATTTCATCTCCATTAACAACATTAATTGATTCAGATTCTAACAGGATTAAACCACCTACACCCAGTTCCAGTTATAATTTTAACTTCGAGTCAGCTGTTACGATTATGTTCACACCCACCCGCAAGAATACAGCCACGCCACGCAAACCTCTACCGCCTAAAGTCAGCGGTTTATTACGCGAAGTCAGCTGGATATTCAGCGCATTACTGGCGCTGGGACTCCTGCTTATCCTCATCAGCTACTCGACTACCGACCCCAGCTGGTCACACAGCAGCAAGGCGGCCGCACTGAATTTGGGTGGCAGTTTAGGTGCTTATGTTGCCGATATTTTGTACACTATTTTTGGCTACTCCGCCTGGTGGTTAGTTATATTTGCTGGCGTAAATACCTACCACACCTATTACCAACTGGATAATCATCACGAGCCCGATCTACGCTCCAAATGGATACGCCACTTAGGCTTTATCACCTTGCTGTTTGCCAGTTGCAGCCTGGAATCTGCACGACTCCACAGTCTGGGCAACAACCTCCCTGAACATGCGGGCGGCATCGTTGGCACAATGGGCGGCGATAATGTTACCCAGCTACTCGGATTTACCGGCGGCACAGTGGTATTGCTGGTGTTGATAGCAGTCGGCTGGAGTCTGTTCAGCGGCATATCCTGGCTGTTTGTCGCAGAATCCATAGGTGCAAAACTGGAAACGGGCTGGTTCAATCTCACCCAGTTTATCGCCAACCAGCGCATCAAACGCGCGGGTGCAACGGCAACTCGTCAGCGTGATGAAATCGTACAAGTGCAGAAGCAGCGTTTTGAGCACCAGGAGCCCGTTATTATCGAAACACCGCCACCGACCATCATCAAATCGGTGCGGGTAGAAATCGAAAAACAGGCGCCATTGTTTGCAGAAATGCCCGATACACCGTTGCCACCGCTGCATTTGTTAGATGCTGCCAGCCCACCGGTGGAAAGCCTGACTGCGGACACCCTGGAATTCACTTCACGACTCATAGAACGTAAGCTGAACGAGTTCAATGTACAGGCGCGCGTGGTTGCAGCGCTTCCCGGCCCAGTCATCACCCGTTACGAAATCGAACCCGCATCGGGGGTAAAGGGCAGCCAGGTACTCAATCTCGCCAAAGACCTGGCACGTGCGCTGTCTGTAGTCAGCATACGCATCGTCGAGACCATCCCGGGCAAGACCACCATGGCGCTGGAAATCCCCAACCCCAAGCGTGAAATCGTGCGGCTGTCAGAAATCCTCGAAGCCAAGGTTTATCACGACATGCACAGCCCACTGACGATGGCGATGGGTAAAGATATTGCAGGTAACCCCGTGGTCGCCGATCTGGCCAAAATGCCACACGTACTGGTAGCAGGAACAACAGGCTCAGGTAAATCCGTCGCCATCAACGCCATGATATTGAGCCTGCTGTACAAAGCCGATGCCACCCAGGTACGGCTGATACTGGTTGACCCAAAAATGCTGGAATTGTCCATCTACGACGGCATACCTCACTTGCTCGCACCTGTAGTCACTGATATGCGCCAGGCCGCTGCCGCGCTCAACTGGTGCGTTGCCGAAATGGAACGTCGTTACAAGCTGATGTCCGCACTCGGCGTGCGCAACATTGCGGGTTACAACCAAAAGCTCGCCGAAGCCAAAAAAGCAGGCACGCCTATCACCCATCCGTTCAGCCTTAATCCAGCCAACCCTGAGCCATTAGAACATTTACCGCTCATCGTCGTCGTCATTGACGAGCTGGCAGACTTGATGATGGTGGTGGGCAAATCAGTAGAACAACTCATCGCCCGCCTGGCACAAAAGGCTCGCGCCGCAGGGGTGCACCTGATACTCGCTACCCAGCGCCCATCAGTTGATGTGATTACCGGGCTGATTAAAGCCAACGTTCCGACCCGTGTTGCCTTTCAAGTATCCAGCAAGATAGACTCGCGCACCATCCTCGACCAGATGGGCGCCGAGGCATTATTAGGACAGGGCGACATGCTCTACATGCCGCCCGGCACAGGTTACCCAGTGCGGGTACACGGCGCATTTGTCGCCGATCATGAAGTGCATAAAGTGGTCGATTACCTCAAGCAAATGGGTGAACCTAATTACATCGAAGGCATCCTAGATACACCAGAGGAAAAAGAAGCCGCTGGTGGTGGCGAAAATGGTGGCGGCGATGCCGAAGCCGACGTGCTATATGACGAAGCCGTCGCACTGGTATTGCGCACCCGCCGCCCATCCATTTCCGCTGTGCAACGCCATTTACGTATAGGCTATAACCGCGCCGCGCGACTCATAGAAGCGATGGAAAGCGCGGGCCTAGTAACTCCCATGCAGCATAACGGCAACAGAGAAGTGATAGGACAAAATCGTGAATAAATTAATAGCACCTTTACTTGCGATGATTTGGGCACATGGCTGCGTTGCGCGGTGCTCATTTCCTCGCCTATCTACTCGATATGTCTCGTCATTCCGCTCCGTGCGCCTTGCCCTGCATCCCAACTCATCACAATTAAAGGCGCTATGATGAACAAATTGTTAGCTGCACTATTTCTAATAGCACTCCCTGTCACCAGCTTTGCGACTGGCATTTCCGAGCTAAAATCTTTTATCGCGCAGACCAAAACAGCCCAGGCACACTTTAACCAGGTCGTATTAGACAAGGCCGGCAATGCCAAACAACAGACTCAAGGCACCATGGCATTCTCGCGCCCCGGCAAATTCCGCTGGTCTTATGACAAACCCTATGAACAGCTCATCGTTGGCGATGGCAATAAAATCTACCTTTACGACGTGGATTTAGCGCAGGTCACCATCAAAAAACTTGATCAGGCATTAGGCAGCAGCCCAGCCGCCCTACTTGCAGGCAACAACGAAATCGAAAAATTCTACACACTCAGCGAAGCCGGCACACACGATGGCCTGACCTGGCTCACCGCCACACCCAAGGACAAAGACAGCAGCTTCAGCCAGATTCAAATGGGCTTTAGTCACAGCAACCTGATGGAAATGCGTATCCGCGACAATTTTGGGCTCACAACGCAACTCAAACTCAGCCAATTGGTACGCAACCCCAAGTTACCTGCCAGCACATTTAGCTTCACCCCGCCTGCGGGTGTCGATGTCATTTCGGACAGCAAGTGACACAAGATTTATTTGCGACGAATTCCAGCCAAATCCCGTTAGCGGAGCAGCTACGCCCACGTCATATCGCCGATGTCATCGGGCAAAGCCACTTACTCGGTACAGGCAAACCGTTGAACCTGGCCTTCGCCTCAGGCAAACCCCATTCGATGATATTGTGGGGCCCACCCGGCGTGGGCAAAACCACACTGGCGCGCCTGACTGCTGAAGCATTTAACTGTGAATTTATTGCGCTATCTGCCGTATTTGCAGGTGTTAAAGACATACGCAGCGCAATGGAGCAGGCCGAAATCAACCAACAGCAACAACGCCACACGCTGTTATTTATCGACGAGATACACCGGTTTAACAAGTCCCAGCAAGACGCCCTGCTCCCCTTCATAGAATCAGGGCTGGTTACCTTCATCGGTGCAACCACTGAGAATCCCAGTTTTGAAATCAACAACGCGCTCTTGTCTCGTGCGCAAGTCTATGTGCTGCAAAGCCTGAGCGCTGACGAACTAACTCAGCTTGCGCAGCGGGCAATTGCGCATATACAGCTCGATATCACCGATGCTGCCATCAACATACTCGTCGCCTATGCCGACGGTGATGCACGGCGTTTACTCAACCTGATAGAGCAAATCCATACCGCCGCCCTCACCACCGCCACCAAACAAGTGGATGCTGATTTTATCAGCATGGCACTCAACACCAACACCCGCCGTTTCGACAAAGGCGGTGAACATTTTTACGACCAGATATCTGCCCTGCACAAATCCGTGCGCGGCTCCAACCCTGATGCCGCACTATATTGGCTATGCCGCATGCTGGATGGTGGCGCAGATCCCAAATACCTCTCCCGACGCATCGTGCGCATGGCATGGGAAGACATCGGCCTCGCCGACCCCAAAGCCATGCAAATCACCAACGATGCCGCCACCACCTATGAACGTTTAGGATCACCCGAAGGCGAACTAGCGCTGGCGCAAGCCGTCATCTACCTCGCCATCGCCGCCAAAAGCAACGCAGGTTACAACGCCTACAATCAGGCAATGGCCTTCGTCAAACAAGACAAAACCCGCGAAGTCCCCATCCACCTGCGCAACGCCCCCACCAAGCTGATGAAAGAACTCGGCTACGGTCATGAATACCGCTACGCCCACAATGAACCGCATGCCTATGCAGCGGGTGAAACTTACCTGCCCGACGCCATGGACGATCCCAATTGGTATCAGCCTGTCGCGCGTGGACTGGAAAGTAAAATTGCCGAGAAACTGGCGTTTTTGCGGAAGCTGGATGAGGATGCGGCGGAACAGTAAAAACGCTTAACACCAACACATATTTTAAATACCCAGTGAATTTGACGACTTAGTCAGTATTAAGCAAGACTCAGATGTTAGACTGGATCAAATAACTCATCAAAAATCAGGCGTCTATTTAATTTTGAATATCGGGTGCAGGATCAAGTCTTGCAAAAGGACAACTTACTTTTTTCAAATGATAAGGTCGTGTTAACTTATGATTAAATGTATGACTGCAAGACTTGACCCCGATTTCCCTGCATTCGAGCGGAACTCGCCCAGAAGCGGGCGAGTCCCTCAATTTTACGTTAGAACTCACGGGAGAGATAAACAATGAACCGCACCAACCTAGCGTTTGTCATGTTGCTAGCGGGTGTTATTCCAAATACATCGGCACGAGCAGATGACGCCATATTCGAACAAGCTCATTCACTCGCAACCAAGACCTTTAAGGACCCGATGAGTGCTGAGTTCAGAAATGAGCTTGCGTACAAAGCGGAAAAAAAAGATGGCACTGTCGATTTCGTCGTTTGCGGTGAAGTGAACGCCAAAAACTCCTATGGCGGCTACGTAGGATTTACGCCCTACTATGTAAATGGAAGCGACGTAAGCATTCGAAGCGATGAGAACAAAGATTTTTTTGACATTGGGTATAGTTTCTTTTGTGAAACACTTCCAAAAAGTAGACCTGTGACTCGCCCATCCAATAGCGGGTCCACTCATTAAAGCAGTTAGTGCTAACAAGGCGCTCCAGGTTGACGGACCTCGAGTCACGGGGTCAAGTCTTGCAAAACTACATCTTGCTGTTTTTTCGCTTGATAAAGTCGCTGCATGGAGGCCTTAAATTTGGCACCAGCAATGCCAAATGGAACCACTGGGGACAGGTCTAGCTTTTAGCCCGCCCCCTAACTTGGAGCCTAGAAATGATACAGATGCATGAATCACGTTACATATCTAGACCTGTCCCTGTGGCTCAAGAGGAACGATAGCCCAGAATTGGCTGCCCCTCAATTTTCGTTAGTGTTTTAAATCATAAGCAAAGGGAGAGAAATGCGTAGAGGTCGGTACTTTATGGCTCGCGTCATTAAGCTCGGTGAGTTAGATCAAAACAAGCTTCAACAAGCAATTGTTTCCGCCCCTGTGGTGCCAATCGGCAAGTTCGAATGGACGATAACGGATGTGGTCGATGGGCGAAGCTCAAGTTCACCATTTATTTATGGGAATCTGGTCAAATACTCGAAGGAAGGTCACGTAAAGATCGTAGATGAACCCACAAAACAGCAGTTTGACGCACTGGCCAACAATTTGCTGGAAGCGAGCTCACCTTTCGTGTATTTACCAGATTTTTCTGGAATTGCTTTTCTGCATGTGTGGAATGGAATTCAGGAGGAAGTCTTCCCACGAAGATTCAAGGCCATTATCGAAGCAGCATACGACAACTTTTTCGTTAACTGCACTGTTGAACCGATTGCCGACTATAGAGCCTTCTACGAACGACTGAAGTCTCTTGATCGAATCACCGAACTTTATGCAAAAGTATACCCACCGAACCCGTTATTTGGTCGACTTTGGGGTAACTTAAACTCCTACATTAAAAAGCGAAAGGCCGAAGAAATCACTGTAAAGGAGACATCTGAAAAACCTGAAGGTATTTCAACGAACATTGTGATATTGATTCAGCAAATTCTCGAAAATCCGAAGTTTGAACCAGATATGGAGCCGGATATTACAGATGCAGCTCTTCTTATGGCGGCAGATGGGTACGGCTCTGGCAAGGCCACTGGCGTTGAGGACGGTCAAGACGTTGTCGTTCGAACGAGCGAGTCTCAGAAGAGCTTTCTACATTCTAAGGAGCCTATCCCGGACGCATTGGCTCAAGCTGCGCGAATTCAATTTGCGAAAATCAGCGAAGAACGTAACATGGATCATTGATATATGAAAATGCTCTACTTTCTGCGGGTTATACTTCTCAGCTTCGAAGCAATCTTGATTCTTGGTGGGGTCTACTTTCTTTATGCCTATGCGGATCTAGCCCAATCGATGGCTGATAGAGCCTCAATTAGTGAGGATATGCTGAAGTACTTAACATTTTTACCTGTAGGGATCGCAGGCTGGGTTTTTGTTGAATCTCGCAAGTTAGTATTCGAAAAAGATACTATGGCCAAACTCCTTGTCAATTGGCCTGATTATTGGCGGTTGAAAGCGCATATCAACGCGACCTTCCTATTTGCAATTCTTTTCACCTTGATATCGTTTGCACCTTGGTTTGTTAAACAGCACCTATCTTCGGGACTGGGATTTGTTCTGTTTTGCCTAGGGATTTTCGGGCAATTTGTGGTTGCTGCAAGTGTTTACCTTGCAGGGTTCAAGATTCAGGAACTAGCCACCGACGCACCAAAGTCCTAACCAGTCGCTTGGGTGCAGGGGTCAGATACCGTCGGTGATACACCCGCGGAAAATTGGGGGCAGTCTTGCAAAACAAAAGAAGCAAAGGGGCAGGCCTTACATTTGACACAAAAAAACACAATCAATTGATTTTACTGAAAAATTCTGACTCATGTTTATGGCATAGTCTACTTAACTTTTCTAACCTTGACCTCGATCTTTTTAGGATAATTTAAATCGAATTTCTGTTATGATTTTGCCATGGCTCCTACTGTTTTCCGTGAAGGTTCATTTCGTTTCTTTTTCTTCTCCCGTGAGGAATCGAGGCGGCATATCCATGTTACACACACAGATGGTGAAGCTAAATTTTGGCTCGAGCCAGAAATCGAATTAGCCATGAATCAAGGGCTTGCACAAAGACAAATCAATGAGGCTTTTGCTTTGATCAGGTTACATCGTGAGGAGGTACTCCATGCCTGGAACAGTCACTTCGGCAATTGAGGTTTCTATGGTCTCAAAGCACGGCTTTTGGTTGTTGCTTGAGAATGAGGAGCTTTTTGTGCCATACGCTGAATTCCCTTGGTTCAAAAAAGCCACGATTGAACAAATCACGGAAGTAGAACAGCCATCGGCTAATCATCTTTACTGGCCGATACTGGATATTGATCTATCAGTTGAGTCTATTCGTCATCCTGATGCTTTTCCTTTAATTGCAAAGCGCTAGTCTGGATTAATACAGCCGCCTAAAACCGCAATTCGATGTGCAGTAACAGGCCTTACATTTGACACCAGCAATGCCAAATCTGCGTCCTAACCATCGTTACCCCATACAGCCGAAGTTCACGCCTGCCTTTTGCTCAAACAGTGTGGCCATTGCTGCGGAATCCTGCTCTCCCAATCCTGCTTCAACCAGCGCATTGATATAGCCCGTCACCAGATCGGTGCTGGGCAAATCGATGCCCTGCTCGGCTGCGAATTGCTGCACGATGTGCATGTCTTTTTGATGCAATTGGGCTTTAAATCCTGGTGTGTAGTTGCGCGTTAACATGCGCTGGCCATGCACATCGAGCATACGGCTACCGGCAAATCCGCCGAGCAATGCCTGCCGTACTTTGCCCGCATCCACGCCTGCGGCTGTCGCCAGCGTAAAGGCTTCTGCTATGGCTGCCAGTGTTTGGGTGACGATAATCTGGTTGCAGGCTTTTGCGACTTGTCCCGCACCGCTGTCGCCGATGTGCACGATATTTTTGCCCATCACCTGCAGCACGGGCAGTACTCGCTGAAACACCTCTGTCTTGCCGCCCACCATAATGGAGAGCGTGCCGTCGATTGCACCCTGGCTACCGCCTGAAACTGGCGCATCGAGCATCTCGACATTTTTCTCTGCCAGCGCGGTGGCTATTTGTCGCGAGGCGGAGGGCAGTATGGTACTCATATCCACTACTACGCTGCCGGCTTTTGCGCCTAGTATCACGCCCTGTTCACCCAGGATGACCTGCTGCACATCGGAGGTATCGGAAACATTGGTGAAGATGATGTCGCAGCTTTGTGCCAGGCTTTGCGGGCTGGAGCTGGGCTGGGCGCCTGCTTGTATGAGCTCTTGCATTTGTTCGGGGCGGCGCGCATAGATGTGCAGCGGGTAACCTGCTTTGAGCAGGTTGTTTGCACAGGCGTTTCCCATTACGCCCAGCCCGATATAACCGATAATTGGTTTCATGTAGTTTCTCGTTAAGTATGGCGTACAGCAGGAATGATACAGTTACGCGTTAGCACTAAGCTATGTGTTATTCGGATTGCCTAGTTGCTGCGCTCGATCACTGCAAAGGTAACAGGAAAAATGGGGCCAAGTCTAGAATAGATGCAATTAGCCCAGCGGGGTGAGGCCTTACAACCCAAACTCAATTAAAAATTTATGTTGCTATGCTAAATTGCAACTCTATATTTTAGGTGGGATTACTGATCTCTGGCGGCATATCGTAAGTTGCGAAACAGCAATCTACCCATGATGGTAAGGACAATCCCAAGTTTTGGCGGCTATGACGCAATTTTACGTATAAGGTGTATAGCATGAGTAGTCTTTCGTCTAAAAAGTAGCCGCTCTCCGCAACTCAATATTTGCAAAAAAGCAATGTATAATTACCCCTATGAATTTCATCTGGAATGCTAAAAAGGCGTTAAGTAATATCAAAAAACACGGCGTTAGCTTTGAGGAAGCGAGTACTGTGTTTTTGGATGTATTATCAATTACTGGCGCAGACCCTGACCACTCTGAGGGCGAGGAGCGTTGGATTACTTTTGGCACTTCAGCACTAAATAAATTTCTAGTTGTCTCACACACCGATAGCAGTGAAACCGTCAGAATTATTAGTGCACGTTTAGGCACCAAGTCAGAAAGGAATTTATATGAAAAAAGCTAACCCTACCAAAAACACGCTGAAAGATACGCTACGCGATGAGTATGTAAGTTCAGATTTTCCTGCTGAGTTTATTCGCGGAAAATATGCGGCTAAAGCGGCAAACTCTAACATAGTTGTACTTGAGTCTGATGTTGCATCTGCATTTCCTAATAGCGCTGCTGTCAATGATGCTCTACGCACCATTTTGCTGGCGGCTAAAAATCTAACGATTGCTCACCCCTAAGCCTTACCTAATGAGCATTTAGCAGCCTCATTCAATACGTTTTCTCAGCCAGATGACGCGCTGTTCTGCGGCTCCATATCCACACGTACTGCGCGCCTGACAGTACCGCAGTTGCGGATACCAGCATGAACAGTATCGGCAACCAGCTTGTCACTGAAACAATAGCTGCCGCGTTGGCTAACACCAGGCATAACAACGAAAATTCGAGAAATATGTGGGTTTTCCCCATAAAAGTCGGCGTGATTTCCACATGACCGGTTACGCGCCGGTATGCAAATGCGCCGAGTACGATGACCATATCGCGCACCAGCATGAACAATGCCAGCCAGAGTGGTATCAACCCTTGCCAGGTCAGCATTAGCAGGCAGGACAGAATAATCAGTTTGTCGGCTACCGGATCCATCATCGCGCCGAATTTCGTCTGTAAATGATAATGTCGAGCTATCCAGCCGTCCACACCATCACTCACGCTTGCCAACAAAAACACCGCCAGCGCATAACCATAAGCTGATAACGCGAGCAGGTAAATGACCACAGGAACCAGCAACAAACGCAGCAAGCTAATTATGTTCGGCAAATTCGGCATGTTGACCTTGCTATATAGTTAAGCACGGTACTGATATTACGCTACTTATCAACACATCCAAACATGGCCACTGTAACAGCAGCCCCCGAGTAACAAGAACGGGGTCAGTTCTAACAAGCAAGAACGGGGTCAGTTCTAACAATAATACATTTTTTTCGTAAGCTGAATGATGATGCAAACGCCTCATAGCATTTAGTTTTCCACTGTGCAGGAACATTAAACACCATCAAACCGTGCTGGATATTTAGCCCCCATTCCCCACTTCCTGAATCTTACTCAAACCCACTGGATATTGGATTACACGCCGAACTCTGGCCTGAATTCTGCTTATATCCTGGCAGTTCAACAACCACTCTACGCAAAATAAAACCATTATGTCTAATACCGCACTGCAACAAAATGATGTATTTCTTCCCTATATGCGCGACGTTGTACGCAGCGAACAATCGTTGCGTGAACTGAATCTGATGTGGCGCATGATAGAGTCTTCCGCCAAAATGAATTACCTGCCCGAAACCAAATCCATACTGCAGACCATGGCGGCGACGCGGGCGGGTTTTGACGAGCTGGAACAGGAGCTGGTTACCAATCTGGTCAATGAAAAAATCGCCAATGTGCTGATGGAAATTGGTACCAAAGCACACTATGTCATTGATATCGTGGTGCGTAATTTGTATGAACGTACGGCCGATATCGGCTTCCTCGCTACTGACCATGAGCTGTGTGCATTTGTTGCTGGCATGCAAGACGACACAGATGCAATTCATACCCGCCTGTTAGCCTATCGTAACAAGTACACCGTATACGATGAAATCATGTTGCTGGATAAAGACGGCAGTGTGCTAATGCACCTGAACGAGCATTCGGATGTTGAAGGCAGTACCGATAAACTCATAGCGCAAACACTGGCATCAGAAACCTATATTGAAACTTTCCGCGCAACTGACCTGCGGCCATGCAAACAAAAATCCCTGATTTATTCGCAGCGCATGCTGCACCCGGTGACCAAAGAAGTTGTCGGGATACTTTGCTTATGCTTTGATTTTGAAAAAGAAATGCGGGGTATTTTCAATTCGCATCGTGACCCGGAACAGCGTTCCAACATGCTGTTGCTCGATAGCGAAAATCGCGTCATTGCCAGCGACGATGAGTTGTGGATACCGTTAGGGGCGGTTGTGCCGACCAATCGCAGCGGCAGCACCAGCTTGATGATGTTCGGTGGCCGCAGATATCTGGTGCAGACCTTTGTTGCCGAAGGTTATCAGGGCTACATGGGACCGCCTGGGTGGCAGGGGCAAGTAATGATACCGATAGAGATTGCTTTTCTGGAAAACAGCCAGAGCCGGCTGGCTTCGCTCGACCCTGCTGTTGCCGACGGCCTGTTATCGCACGCCCAAAGCTTTTCCCCACCGCTCTACAAAATCATGCAAGCGGCAGAAACCATACAGCGCGTGGTATGGAATGGGCAAGTCATGACCGCGGGTCACAGTGACCATTTGCTGCAACTCAAATCAGTGCTGGAACAAATCAGCGAAACCGGCAACCGCAGCAATGAATTGTTTTCCCTGTCCATTAGCAACCTGTATGAAACGGTGCTGGGATCAAGCTTGCGCGGCACGGAATTTATGTCACATCTGCTGGTTGATTTGCTTGATCGCAATCTGTATGAACGTTCTGACGATTGCCGCTGGTGGGCTTTGACACCAGCGTTGCGCGATGTGCTGGCTGCACCAGAACGCACCAGCGCCATGCTGGAAAACATCACCAAAATACTGGCTTATATCAACGGCCTCTACACTGTCTACACCCGCATCTTCGTTTATGACACAAGCGGACGCATCATCGCCAGCACCAAGCTGGCATATCATGGTGCAGACAGCGCAGTTATTGGCACCAATATTGATCATGCCACGCTGCGATCCGTACTGACGCTTGCTAACGAGCAGGCTTATTATGTCACTCCATTTGTGCCGACACCGCTGTACGACAACTTACCAACCTATGTCTATCACGCTGCCATCCGCCATCCGGATAATGCCAACACGATAGTAGGCGGCATTGGCATAGTATTCGATGCAGCACCTGAATTCTCCGCCATGCTGCACGGCGGTCTGAATGGCAAAGCAGACACCACGGCTTTGTTTATCGATCGTAGCGGACATATTATTGCCAGCACCGACCCGGATCGTCCAGTGGGTACCGCGCTCGACATTGGCATGGAGATACTGCAGCAGGAAAACGGCAAGAGTACATCTACCATCACGGTTCACGACAGTCACTACACCAGCATGGGCTGCACCGTATCGAATGGCTATCGTGAATTCAAGGTGAGCGACGGCTATAAGGAAGATGTCATCGCCGTGGTATTTGAATACTTTGGTGAGGCCCGCGAACGCAGTACGATACGCAACAAAACCGCGACTATTCTGGACGCTGAATCAACAGAACTCGGCGGCAAACAGTTCGCTACCTTCTTCATCGGCAGCAGTCTGTTCGCCATCCCAGCCGAACGGGTAGTGGAAGCTTTATCAGCCTCAGCCATACTGCCGATGTCCATGAATGGATTTGAAGGACGCATCGGTATGCTTGCCGTCAAGCAAGAAAACGAAGACAAGAAATTCGTCTGGGTATTCGATCTGGGTTATATGATACGCGGCAAGGCGTCTGAAATCACCACCAGCAGCCAGGTCGTCGTGGTGCAAAATGAGGGTAAAAGTTTTGGTTTACTGGTCGACGATTTGCACGGCGTACCCGAGTTCAGCGACCAGCACATCACCGCCACGCCTTTCGCCAAGAGCGTTCAAGGCACACTGGTATCGCAAGTTATCAGAGCCAACAACGGTAATTTATTGATACAGGTACTGGATGTCGGTTACATCTGTCGCACCCTGAAAACGGGTGAAATGCCTAGCCTGCAGGACGAAGCCATGATCGAGCAGGCTGCCTGACAGCCGTAATAAGCGATATCCAACGTGGTGCAGGGACGATTACTGCATCACGCAGGTTACCGACATTAACAATTATGGCAACAGTATCGTGTCAATGGCGACACCCAAGGTCTCGGGATAATCACGGCTCGTATGTAACCCACGGCTTTCATGGCGCAACTGTGCACAGCGCACAATCAGATCAGCGGTAACCACCAGATTCCGCAGCTCTATCAGGTCATTGCTGACGCGAAAATTTTGATAATACTCATCAATTTCATCGCGTAACAAGGTGATACGGTGTGCAGCGCGGGCCAAGCGTTTATCGGTACGGACTATGCCGACGTAATCCCACATGAACCGCCGCAGCTCATCCCAGTTATGCGATAACACGATTTCTTCATCAGCATCAGTCACGCGGCTTTCATCCCACTCAGGAATATGCGCTATCACACTGGGTGCAGTCTCAGTTATCGACATTGCCGCAGCTCGTCCGAACACCAGACATTCCAGCAACGAATTACTCGCCAGACGATTTGCACCGTGCAGGCCAGTGTGCGCTACTTCGCCTACCGCATATAGGTTATCCAAGTCAGTCTGTGCGGATAAATCCGTAATCACGCCACCACAAGTGTAGTGTGCAGCAGGAACCACAGGGATAGGCTCACGGGTAATGTCTATGCCTAAATCCAGACAGCGCTGATAAATATTGGGGAAATGGCTGGTAATGAAATCGGCAGGCTGATGTGAAATATCCAGATAGACGCAATCCAGACCGCGCTTCTTCATCTCACTGTCTATCGCCCGCGCAACAATATCGCGTGGCGCTAATTCGGCACGTTCATCATAAGCGGGCATAAAGCGGGTGCCATCAGCCAGTTTCAATAACCCGCCCTCGCCACGCATAGCTTCCGAAATAAGGAAGGACTTGGCACGTGGATGATATAAACAAGTAGGATGAAACTGCATGAATTCCATGTTGGCGACGCTGCACCCGGCACGCCATGCCATTGCCACGCCATCACCTGTCGCCACGTCAGGATTGGTCGTGTAGAGATAAACCTTGCCTGCGCCACCGGTCGCTAATACGGTATAACCTGCGGCGATGGTTTTTACTTTTGCTGTTTTGTTATCGAGCACATAAGCACCATAACAGCGCTGCTCGTTCAATCCTAACTTCGCACCTGTAACCAAATCAATGGCGATATGCTGCTCCAGCAAAGTGATATTAGGATGCTGCCTGATTTGCTGACACAGAGTTTGCTGCACGGCGCGCCCTGTGGCATCAGCGGCATGAATAATACGCCGCGCGCTATGCCCGCCTTCGCGGGTAAGGTGAAAGCCAGTATCGCTCGCTGCATCCGCAGTAAACGGCACTCCCATCTCCACCAGCCATTGCACAGCTTCACGCCCATGCTCAACGACATAACGTACCGCATCTTCATCACACAAACCTGCACCTGCAACTAAGGTGTCATGGATATGCGCATCGATGGTGTCATCATTTGCCAGCACCGCTGCGATACCACCTTGCGCCCAGGCACTCGCAGAATCTTGCAGCGTTTTTTTGGTAATTACGGTCACCCGTTGGGTTTGCGCCAAATTCAAGGCGGTCGTCAACGCAGCCAAACCGCTACCTATAATTAGAACATCGGTATTTATCATAGGCTGAAGAATACCACTCACCTGCCCATCTCGTCCAAGCATCCCATAAAAAACGGGCTGTCTAAACAGCCCGTTGTTCAATTAAGATACCTATTACCCTAGTCTTTCAAGCGCGTGATGCCCATCGCCTTCAGGGTGTATTTTTCATAAATAGGCTCTGAATGTCCTGTTTTCATCTTGTACAGGAAGTACTTTTCGAACGCGACTTTGGCCAGGTGCACCCACTTGCCTTTTTTCGCCCAGGTCACATTGCGTGGCGGAATTTGTGGCAAAGCGACAAATGCTGCACCGGTGTCGCCCATGTCAGCAAGGCAAATCGTGTTCCATGTACCTGTGGTGATAGCTGGTTTGCCGGCAAGTTCATCGGCGATGTTATGAACAATAGCCGTACCCATGGATTCAATCATGTAGCCTGTTTTCGGTGTGCCTGTAGGCACAGGCGTTTGCTCAACTGGCGGTATCGCGATACAGACACCGAGTGAGAAGATGTTCTTGTACGCTGGACTACGCTGATGTTTATCAACAATGACGAACCCGCCTGGATTACACAGGTTAGGAACATTGGCAACGACTGGCACGCCACGGAATGGCGGCAGCATCATGGAGAATTTGAATTCGATGACATGGTCTTTAATCTTTGCACCCTGGTCATTGTATTCTTCTACATACATTTTACCTGGTTCAACTTTGACAGTTTTGGCATTGGTGATCCATTTGATGTGACGACTGCGCATTTCGCCTTCCAGCAGGCCTTTAGAGTCACCCACGCCACCCAAACCCAGGTGACCAATATAAGGCTCTGGGGTGATGTACGTCATGGGTACCTGATCGCGCATTTTGCGGCGACGCAGATCAGTTTCCAGACCCATAGCGTATTCATAGGCAGGGCCGAAACAGGAGGCACCAGGCAACGCACCGATGACGACATGACCTGGATTTTTGAGAAATTCTTCGTAGTCAGCAAAAGCTTTTTCGGCATGGTCAACTGAGCAAACCGATTGTGTATTACCAGTTTCAGGACCTGAGCCTTCGATAAGATCAAAGGCAAGACGCGGACCAGTAGCAATGACCAGGTAGTCATAATTGACGACTTCGCCGTCCTGCATGGTAATGGTGTTGGCGACAGGGTCAATGTTATCAGCGCGTTTGGCGATGAAATTTATGCCTTTTTTCTCGAGATAAGGGCGAATTTCTATCGTAGTTTCCGGGCGCTTGCGCCAGCCTAATGCTATCCAGGGATTTGAAGGAACAAACTGGAAAGTTTCTGATGCATTAATTAAAGTCACGCTGTGTTCTTTACCCAGCATTTCACGCAACTCGTAAGCTGCCGGAGTGCCACCTGTACCTGCGCCCAATACAACGATATGTGCCATATTATTACTTTCTGAGTAAGTGACTTTTGCACGATAAATCAGCTATATCATGCAAAAGTCTCAGTTATTAATTAACCACCAAAATTAGTACTGTCTTTCAACACGGTTTGTCCGTTTGTTGCCCAAGCCTCAAAGCCACCCGCGATTGATGCAAGTTGCGTATAGCCTAAACGCTGTAAATTAAGCGTTGCTAATGCTGCACGACCACCAGTTTTACAGGTAACCAGAAGCTGCGCGTCCTTGTTAGCCAAAGCTGGATGCTCACTGGTTTTGAACTCCAGTACGCCACGCGGAATATTCACTGAATTAGGCAAACGGCCTGCTTCAAATTCAGCCGGTTCACGCACATCGATGACCACTGTACCCGCTGCTATCTGGGCAGCTGCAGTCGCAACATCGACTTCTTTAATCTGTGCCTTAGCTTCAGCAACTAATTGTTGAGGTGTCATACTCATAGGTTTCATCTCCATAAAAAATAAATAAATTAATGTTCAGCCTTGTTACGCATGTGATCAGCCACCTTGGCAAACGCTGCGGATAGTTCACGACGCAGTCCTGTATCCTCAACCACTTCAGCTAACGCTTTATCCATACACATCAGCCATTGGTCACGTTCGGACATTCCAATTGGAAACGGCAAGTGCCGTCGACGCAGCATAGGATGTCCGTACTCCTGCACATAAAGCTGCGGGCCACCCATCCATCCAGATAAAAACTTGAAAAGCTTATCCTCTGAGCCTTGCAAGCTTTCTGCATGCAATTTTCGTATACCATAAACTTCTGGAAGTTCGTCCATGATCTCATAAAAACGATGAACAAGTATACGGATTTTATCTGTACCGCCAATGCGGTCATAATGACTAGCAGGTAAATTAGCCTGCATAAGCAACTTCCTTTCCACACTGTTGATTTACTGGCACAATCACACTGATTAGCCTGGGCACAGGCAAATTCAGCTGATTCATAATCGCGATGAACTCATCACGACTTTTCCCTGATAAACGCGAATTGGTTTCACGTTCCTGAGCCACGCTGGAAACATGTTTATGATGGTAATCATGCCCAGGATAGATCAGCGTCTCATCAGCTAATGGCCAAATTTGACGGGTAACGCTATCATATAACGTACCGGCATCGCCACCTTGAAAATCTGTGCGACCACAACCGCCAATTAACAGGGTATCACCGGTAAAAATACGATCACGCCATAACAAAGAAATACAACCAGTGGTATGCCCGGGTGTAGCCAGGACTTTAATTTGTTCATTACCAAAAGTCAGCACATCCCCATCATGCAACTGTATCTCAGCACAACTCGCCCCTGCCTGCGCGCTAATCGCGGCCTGCGCACCGGTTGCCGCCCGCAAAACTGATGCCCCAGTAATATGGTCGGCATGCAAGTGGGTTTCAAGCACATATTTCAGACTTAAATTTCGCTCGTTTAACAATGACAAATACAAATCGCTATGCACCTGCACCGGGTCTATCAATATGGCTACGCGAGCAATTACATCACCTAATAAATAAGTATAAGTCGAGCTGGCTGCATCAAATAACTGACGAAAATACATACCACCCTCCTCACCCCGAAAAATACGGTTTGGCGATAAGCAACAACCCCATCCCCATCAGCGACCAGGCACTGATGGGGCCAAGCACCACACGCCAGAAACGTGTGTCAGGGTCGAAACCTATACCATGAACGAAGCCCGCGCTGACACCCCAAATCACCAGAGTAATCAGCCCATGACTCAGGCGCGCAAGCGCGGGTGGATAGAATGTAATCACCGCTGCCAGCCCAAGCGCCAGCAGCATTGACAGTACACGTGCAGGGGTTGAATACACGATGCCTACTTACCTGATTGACGTGATTCTTCGTCGCGCAACTCGTGGTTTTCACCATACACTGCATTTACTATTGCCAGCAATACAGCGGCAGTCAGACCCAAAATCCATGCAAAATACCACATTTTATTCTCCTAGCTTAGTAAGCGGAATGATCGTTGCTCTTGATAAAATCCAGGGTAACCTTGCCTGACATCACCTTGTATGCCCAACTGGTATAAACAATAATCAGCGGCAAGAAAATCAGCGTAGCCCAGAACATCAAGCCCAAAGTCATATGCGACGAAACACTATCCCATACTGTTAAACTGGAGCGCGGGTCGGTTGACGAAGGCATGATGAATGGGAACATCGATACGCCAGCCGTACCGATAATCCCCAGCATACTTAAAGACGAACCAATAAATGCCATGGTCGGTTTATTCATCAGCGCGAACATAATTGCCAACGCGCCACCCACAAAAGCGGTCAGCGGCACCAGTTTTGACCAGCCATAGACACTGTAGTTATGCATCCAGGCACCGGCTTGTACCATTACCGTTTTATCCAGTGGATTAGGCAAATCACCAGGGATATTGCCGCTGGTAATCACGTAACCGGAAATACCATTCATCACCCACACACCCGCAGCGGCGAAAGCAACCAGCGCCAACCCGCCAAATATAATCGCGGCAGTACGGCTACGACGATAAACATCGCCCTCGGTTCTAATCATCAAATAATTAGCACCATGTGCAGTAATCATCGCAGTACTGACCACGCCGGCCAACAACGCAAACGGATTCAGCAATTGCCAAAAAGTGCCGGTGTAATAGGAGCGTAATTCATCGTCAAAATGGAACGGCACGCCCTGCAATAAATTGCCGAATGCAACACCAAAAATTAGCGGCGGAACTGCACCGCCAACGAACAAACCCCAATCCCAGCTACTACGCCAGGTTGGATTGGCAATCTTGGAACGATAGTCGAACCCCACTGGACGGAAGAACAATGCCCACAACACAGCCAGCATGGCCCAGTAAAAACCCGAGAATGCAGTTGCATAAACCAATGGCCATGCCGCAAAAATCGCACCGCCACCGAGTATGAACCAGACCTGGTTACCTTCCCAGTGCGCACCGACAGTATTGATGACAACGCGACGCTCATCATCGGTTTTGCCAACGAACGGCAGCAACGTACCCACGCCCATATCATGACCGTCCATGATGGCAAAACCTAACAGCAGCACACCAACGAATAGCCACCAAATCACTTTGAGTGTTTCGTAATCTAACATCATTTTCTCCTGAGTATTTGCAAAGGCTACGTCACTATCCTGCAGCGACGTAGCGCATTTCCATTAAGCCTTAACAGTTTCGCCGTGATACCGTCCCGTGTGCAAACTGCTAGGACCTTGCCGTGCAAATTTCACCATCAAGTACATTTCCACAATCAACAAACCCGTGTAGAAAAACACGAAACCAGCAATTGATCCATACACACTGCCTGGTGTCAGTGTTGACGCCGATAAATGGGTCGGCAAGACGCCAAAGATAGTCCAGGGTTGGCGACCGTACTCAGCAACGAACCAGCCTAATTCTGCAGCTATCCACGGTGCAGGGATAAAGAACAGCGCCCAACGCAGCAACCATTTCTGATTACCACATTTATTGGTAATGGACATATACAACGCAGTGGTAAACAATGCCAGCAAACCAGTACCCAGCGCCACCATCAAACGGAATGACCAGAACATAGGCGTGACGCGCGGCACAGTATCATCTACCGCTTTTTGTATCATTTCAGGCGTAGCCAGACTGACATCTTCGGTATATTTTTTCAGCAACAGCCCATAACCCAAATCCGCTTTGTATTTATCGAACTCAGCTTTCAAAGCCTCATTTTTCGTATCTTTGCGCAACGCAGCCAATGCCGTGACTGCTTTAGCACCATTAATGATGTGCTCACGATTGCGTGCCTTGATCTCATAGATGCCGGGAATCTCCTTGGTCAGGGAACGCGTACCGATTATCCCCATCACATAGGGTATCTCGACAGACCAGTCATTTTTCTGCTCTTTCTCATTGATACCCGCGATCAAATTAAATGAAGCAGGCGCAGGCTCGGTATGCCACATTGCCTCAATAGCCGCCATCTTGGTCAGCTGGCTTTCACCCACGGTGTAGCCAGATTCATCCCCCAGTACGATCACCGACATTGCAGAAGCGAAGCCAAACGCTGCCGCAATACGGAACGAACGTTTCGCGAACTCTATGTCACGGCCTTTGAGCAGATACCAGGATGAAATACCCAATACAAATGTCGATGCAGTCACATAACCGGCACTAATGGTATGCACAAACTTGGCTTGTGCTTGCGGGTTGAAGACCACATCCCAGAAATCAACCATTTCCATGCGCATGGTAATGAATGAGAATTCCGAACCCACAGGATTATTCATCCAGCCATTTGCCACCAGTATCCACAGCGCAGACAAATTGGAACCCACAGCCATCAGTATGGTAACCATCAAATGTTTGTTCTTGGACAGCTTATCCCAGCCAAAGAAAAACAGGCCAATGAAAGTTGACTCCAGGAAAAACGCCATCAAACCTTCGATTGCCAAAGGCGCACCGAAAATATCACCAACATAATGTGAGTAATACGCCCAGTTGGTACCGAACTGGAACTCCATGGTAATACCCGTAGTCACGCCCAAAGCGAAGTTGATACCGAACAACTTACCCCAGAACTTGACCATGTCTTTATAAATCGGCTTATTGGTGATCACATAGGTGGATTCCATAATCACCAGAATAAACGTCATACCCAAAGTAAGCGGGACGAAAAGGAAGTGATACAACGCGACAATGGCAAACTGCAATCGCGACGCATCGACTAATTCTGTACTTATCATTTCAACGACTCCTTATCTTGGGAAGGTGGATTTACTATGGGTTTAACGCCACTTTGCTGCTGCTTGCCAAGTATAGCCATGCTCATTTGTGCTGCGTCCAGCGGTTGATGCTCGCCGATGGGACGGAAAAAAAACCACCAAATCGCAAATACTGCGAGCAATTTGATAATCAGCACAACGATAATGTCTCTACCCAGCGGGGTATTCCAGAACTCTCGCACCGCTCACTCCTTAAAACCACAATACAAACCAGCCAAATAAGCTGTTATCGCATAGCGTTAAACCCATGTTACGGCTATTACATTGCAAAGCACGTGCCAAGTTATCACACCAAAATGACACATTCTTTGCAGTGAAAATATTATTCTTTAAAAACATAAAGATAAAATTCAAAACCTATCTACACAACTAAAGTTTAGTGGTCTATTTTCAAGCATGAAGATATTGATTAGTAAAAAAATACCAAAATAACTTTAATTAATGCCAATTTTGACAAAAAAATCATCTCATTTCACTGTAGACTGTCATTTTTGTCAGTGAGTTGCCATCATGACTATCCATACCCAGCTTGCGGAACTGCTGTCATATCTCGATAGCCAGGCAGAACCCAGAATACTGCTAGACAAGGATTACACGATTATTGCGGCGAATCAGGCTTATCGCGCTGCCTATGGCGGCGACAATCGCCCGCTGGTCGGACGGCACTGCTACGAGGTTTCACATCACTACACCCGGCCTTGCGATCAGGCTGGCGAAGCTTGCCCGCTCAAATCCGCCACCCTGACAGGCAATCCGCAGCGCGTACTGCACCTGCACCACACCCCTCGTGGTGAAGAACATGTTGATGTCGAGCTCAGCCCTATCCGCAATGCCGATGGCGAGATTGTCTATTATGTGGAAATGATGTGCACCGTTCGCCAAGCCAGCACTCGCCCTGACAAACGCGGCCTGGTCGGTCGTTCAAGCGCATTTAACAAAATGTTGGGACTCATAGAGCGGGTTGCCCCATCCGGTGCGGCAGTGGTGTTATTGGGGGAATCCGGCACAGGAAAAGAATTAGTCGCACAAGCGATACACGATAACAGCCCGCGGAAATTAGGGCCTTTCGTCCCTGTTGACTGCTCGGGCGTCACTGATACGCTGTTTGAAAGTGAATTATTCGGCTACGAGAAAGGCGCATTCACTGGTGCGAATCAGCGTAAACAAGGCCTGGTCGAGTCTGCCAGTGGTGGCACCCTGTTTCTCGACGAGATAGGTGACATCCCACTCAGCCTGCAAGTCAAATTATTGCGCCTATTGGAAACAGGCACCTATCGTCGGGTCGGTGGTATAGAGCCGCTACGCGCAGATTTCAGACTGGTATCAGCAACACATCGTGATCTGAAGAGCATGGCAGCGCAGGACACTTTTCGCAAAGACTTGTATTACCGCATCAGCACCTTCCCCATCCACCTGCCTGCCCTGGTCGAGCGCCGCGAAGACATCCCGCTACTGGCAGAAACCCTGCTCGCCCGTATCCGTCCGGACCGCCCCTTCAAGCTCAGTCAGGACAGCCTGAATCTGCTTGCCATCTGTGATTTTCCGGGCAACATCCGCGAACTGCGCAATATTCTGGAACGTGCCAGCCTGCTTACTGATGGAGATACCATACTCCCGGAACATTTAGACACAGAACTGGCCACCCAACCCGACGCCACTGCCGCTACTTTTATCGGTCAGGACATTATTACATTGGAAAAACTAGAGCAGCATTACCTGCAATGGGCGCTGGCGCATTTTGGCAGCGACAAGAAAGCGCTGGCGTTGAAACTTGGCATTAGCGAACGCACTTTATATCGAAAAATCCAGTCCTAATTCAGACTTATACGATGATATGAAAAAGAGTCTTGGCAACAAAAATCCTTACGGCTCCTGGTAGAAACACACCTGATTTCTGCCCTGATCTTTAGCCTGATACATAGCCTTATCTGCGCGCGTAAGAATATCATCCCGACTCAACTCATCATCCAGAAATAACGATATGCCTATACTCGATGTGCACTGATGCTCAACAATCACATCCGCTTGGCCGGATCTCGCCTCTCTGAGCACGTAGACCCGAGCCAATGTGACACGAACCTTATCCGCGATTAGCGCCACCTCTTCGGCGGAGACAATCGGATCCGTAGATAACTGTCCGATCAAGATCACAAATTCATCGCCACCAAACCGTGCTACCGTATCTATTGCACGCAAACAGCCGGTAATACGTCGCGCGGCTTCCATCAACAGCAAATCACCACAAGCATGTCCATAACGATCATTCAGTGGTTTGAAATTATCCAGGTCGATAAACATAATCGCACCATATTTTCCAGTACGATTACTCACCGAGATCGCTTGCGCCAATCTGTCTTCCAACATGCGCCGATTGGGTAACTGGGTCAACGTGTCATAAAAAGCCAGCGAGCGTAACTGTAGCGTGGCATCGTCTATCCGCTGCTGCAATATTGCCCGTTCATGCTGCAATTGCGCAGCCATATCATTAATACCTCGTGCCAATGTCGCCAGCTCATTAATTTTAGTGTCGATATTCACCCGCACATTCAAATTGCCTGAACCGATTTCACGTATTGCGGCACTCAATTTACCTACAGGCATGGCGATGCGCCGACTGCTTAAATACACCAGATAAAATGCCACAACCAGGAACATTACCGTCGCCAAAACTGCGAACCAGAGTAACTGCAATTTCAGCGCATGCGTACGCGCCCAACTCATTTCTACCACCACGGTTCCCACTTGTTTAGGCGGCGCTTTAGTTTCCAAATCATCCAGAACTACTTGCGTAGCATTGATTGCCTGATATATTTGCAAATAACCACTCGCGCCCTGCCGCACTTGTGAGTTTTTGGAAAAGTCCAGTCGGGTCAGATCTGCACTTGTTAATAAACCCACAGGATCAGCATTTTTCCTGGTTGATGGTACGTCTTTGCGTAGCGCAACCAAAGGAGCCGCATGCTCATTCAAAATCATCACCGCGCTCACATCATCCTGCTGCAACACACCCTGTGCTATATTTTGTAAAAATTCCCGGTTATTCGCATAGACGCCATATTCGCTACTGGAAGCAAGCTGATGCGCAATCAAATTGCCACGTACCACCAAATCCTGATCCAGGCTGCGGAAGCGGTCATGCAGAAAGAAAAATGCCATACTGACTGCCATGACCAACAACGGTACCAGCGTCAACCATGCTACATAATTACGTATATGATAGGTTCTTCGCATCACCAACCTCTTCCTTTAGTGCTATCCATCTGCAGCTTCACCATTTCAGCTGACTGTATGGGCACAGATAATGTCCGCGCGACGTCCTGATTAACCGCGACTTTGAACAATGACGGGTACTGCGGTTCAGGTAATTGATGTGTTTGTGCAAAGGCCAGCGTTTCTGCACTTGCCTGTGCTGCAATTTGCTCAGGAGTAGAAAACACCGCACTCAACGCCCCGGCATTAACATAGGCTTGTGATAAGCCTATCAACGGGATACCGCGACGATAAGTAGTAAGGAGAATATTTCGAATATTGTTGCTGCTGTAAATCTCGCTATCAGGAACGGCCAGCAGAACATCACTGCTATCCAGCAACGTATCCAAATTAACAAATAATGCATCTGGTATCTTAAGCAATTGAAGACCCAGTTCCAGGCCACGCCGTGATAATGCTTTGCCCAAACCCACTGTATCAAGACCCATCGCTGCACTGTGTAGCACACCCACTTTGTTCGCACCCGGCAAAACCACACGAATCAAATCAACCTGACGCTCCCATGGCTGATCCAGATAAATAGCGGAAATTTCTTTACTGTGAGGAGTCCTTAACACCGAATCTTCATAGCTACGCTTAGGCAACATCACCGCCAACACTGGCGTCGCTGTCCTCGCAGCAACAAACTGACTGGCTTTCACCCCGACAGTAACAACTAAATCAAATTTTTGTGCACGATCATAACTCTCAGCCTGGCCCTGAATCTCGACCCGCATAGTACCTGGCAGGTTTTGCGCATACGCGCCAGCAAATGCCTGATAAGGCGCCGCATTGCTGCTGAGCACAACCAACACACGTAAATTGTCCGCCATCACAGCAACAGGCAACAACAATGCCAGACACAGCAATGTGGATAAAAAGTGGGGAAGCTTAAAAAGCCACTGAGGTCGTAATAAACGCACGGCGATTGAACTGATTTGCAACTACATAATCAACATAGGGATTACCTGACAAATTCTGAACCACCAAAGCAATCTCAGCTTGATGGCCAGCCCTGTCAAATTTGAATTGTTTTGACACCCTGACATCTATACGACGCATAAACTGCTGCTGATCAGTAGGGCCACGGTCGATAGACAACATTTTGCCCTGCTGGTAATAGCCCAGACTGAACGCAACATTATTAGCCCACATTTTTGAATACAAGGCACTGACCATATGCTTGGGCATGGTACCACTGTAATCACTGGCATAAGGGAGTTTCACATTACTACTCATCAGCTGAAATGTGTAATTAAACGTTAACAGATTACGATCTCCCCAATGGTGCTTAGTTGTCACTTCAATGCCGTGATGTTGTGCATCAAACAGATTGCGGAAATCCTTGGGTTCCTGATCAGTTTCATAAATAATATCGTGCAATTGATCGTGATAAATGCGCACATCTACAGTCGTACCATACTGAGGAAACTCGCCCAGATAACCAATTTCCTGTGACAGCAGCCTTTCTGGACGCAGGTGACCTGTCGCCAGATAGAACGTGTAATCAACTGGAGGCGGGAAATAGTAATCAGCACGCTCTTCATACACCGAAGGATTACGATAAGCCTGTGAAATACCAAATCGCAACGTATGTTTTGGGGCAACTTTATAAATCAGGGCCGCACGCGGCGATAGGTTCATCTGCCCCAGACCACTGTCTTCCAGCAAAGCGCCTGTATTCAGCAACCATTTTGGTGTCATACGCCACTCGTCACTCGCAAATAACGTTGCCGAATTGACAGTTTGTTCGGTCTTAAACCTGCTCGGTGCCCATGTCCAGTCACGACGCATTGAAGCGCCCCACACGAACCTGTTAGTGAGTGAGGTATGAATAGTATGTTGCAGCTCCAGATCATCGCGCGTATTACTATAGCTGTCGCTAAGTGGCAAAACAGGTTCCAGGGTATTCAGCACATCCTGATAAATATGGTAGTACTGTAATTTCAACTCATCACCACCGCCCAAGCTACGCAACCAGGTAATTTGCGCAAAATTCTCGGTGTCATGCTTGTCATGTGGGAAATTTGGAGGATTATCGATGGCACCATCGCCTCGAGGACCTTCAGTGTAACCCAGCTGAAAATCAAAGCTATCTATACCATTAGGATGATAATTGCCACGAAAATTAAACAAGCGCGTCTTGTGGCTATCATTGTTATCGCCATGCTCATACTGATTCGCATCGTAGCCAGTATCACTGTGGAAACCCAAACTAACGCGATAGTCCAAAGTCTCACCACGTTTACCTGCGCGAATTGTAGCGTCATTAATACCGCCGTTACCCTTGGTCACACTGGCCTCAAATCCCTGCATATCGCCAGCATCACGAGTAACAATATTAATCACGCCTTGGGTAGAATTACCGCCATACGACGCCGCAGCGGGTCCGCGTATCACTTCTATACGTTCAATATCGCCAATCTGCAATGGCAAATCTGTCCAGTTAACCGCGCCTATCGGCGGCATGAATATCGAACGGCCATCCACCATCACCTGCATACGACGGGCTGAGTCATCAGTAGTGCCGTGATAAGAAACGATAGGGGTGTTGCCAGAATAATTACTGACATACATGCCTGGAACCAGCCTGAATAAATCGGCAACGTTACGAAAACCAGAAGCCTTGATCATTTCCCTATCAATAACCGTCATTGCATTAGGAGCTTCGGCCAAAGGTTGAGACATGCGTGATGCAGTTAATACCACAGGAAAATCTTGCAGAAAATCAGACTCGCTCGGTTCATCACTCGCATGAGCATAATGACTGATTAGGGAGGCGAGCATTATTGTAATGTAGTGTCGCTGTCGGTAATTAAGCATAAGTAGTTAGGTGATCCCTGAAGCACCATTTGGTATTTTTTATGCCAATAGTTTACAACTACTTGAGTGGTTGGTATGTAGGCAGAAACACTACCCACAAAGAGACTGAATCCGTTAAAACGCTGCTTGAAACAACAGTCCCCACTCAACAACATCAAGCGGGGACTGCTAATGCTAGTGCTTAAACGTCAAATCAAATGTCACCGGCACTGCAGCAGAAATTACTGGCAGACCTGCGACTTCACGCAGCTTTTCTATGCCTGCTGTCAATTCATATAAATCCGCATTTAAAATAATCGGCATCTTGGTGGCCACTTGAATTTGATTACCGCTTAACTTCACCATGTGCAACATGGCTTTCATATCCTGTGCCTTGCCATGCATCGCAAGCTTGCCATTTACCGGCATATCCAGCGTTTCACCCACTTTAAGTGCGGCGACTTTACTCATGTCTATTTGCCCATCAAATTCGGCCGTTGGGAATTGGGCAATCTCAAACAACATGGTTTTTAGGCGTTCGTTACGAATGTCGATTTGCGTATCCACGCTAGACAAGTCAATAACCAGATGGATATTGCCCGCATCACTGACTTCCCCCATCAGTTTTTTGAATTGATGCACTTCGGCAACACTGGTTTTTTTGATGCTGATAAAATTCAAGTTGGAATGCTCATTATCCAACTGCCACTGCGCGTAAGCAGGCGTCACTAAAAACGCAGCAATGAGGCTGGTTAACAAACTGAGTTGATGCATTTTGTTCATGTTGATCTCCTGAAGTTATATTGAGCAAAATTTCGAGACAAAGTCTTACGCAGTTTGGTCATTATTACTTACATCAATCAACTTAACAAGCGAGTGCGTAGCATGACTGCCACGCACCAAATAGAGACTAGAACATCCAGCCTACCCCCAAGTTAAATCTGTCTTTTAAATTATTGGTTTTATAATTTTGCCAATCCGCTTTGAGCACCACTTCACTGCTCAAATTGAAGTTCGTACCTAATGTCACCACCGTCTCATCATTCAGCGGATTCGCCGTATAACCTGCATCTACACTGGCTTGTGTGTTGTATTTTTCATATCGCACAAACGGGGTCAAGCGCATTTCGTCTTTTTTCCAGATAGGATAGGCCGCTTGTCCGTACCATCCGTAAAATGACTTAGGAGCAGCATCCAACGTACCACCGGGGACGATACTCAGCGCATTATTAATCGCTTGCGTATCCCCTAACGAGCCACGCGCATACAGCGCCTGCAATGCAAGCTCGCCAATATTGTATTGTGCGTGTACATCCCACAAAGTGAGTCGCGCGTTCACGCCGTTCAAAGCAGCATTGGCCACTTCACCATTACCATTCTGCCCCGTATTGCCCGTAAACAGGCCGCCGCCCAGCAACCAGCCTGGCTGACGATAATTCAAGCCGGCGTAAAATGCGAGATTATTCGCTGCGGCCTGACTGGCTTCACCGTGCATATCTTTGATGCCGTAAGCAGCACTGCCAGCATACTTACTCGCATCAAAACCACTGGAAATACCCACGTTATACTCCAGCGAATTATCCAGTAGCTTACCTTGCAACCCTAGCCCAGCCTCACGCCAAGTTGACGGGATAATCCGTGTTTCTACTTCATTACGGAACACGCCATAGTAAGTTGGCGGTTCATGCTTTTCATTCAATATGCCCAGCGGCATCAGCATCAAACCTGCGCGCAGATTGGCTTGTGGCAACAAGTTATATTCGATATAAGCCTGCTCGATTTCCGCCTCGCCTTTGTCTGTCGAACTAGCGATTGCATGCTCAATCTCGAACTCTGAATACATGCGCAATTTATCGTTAAACTTATGCCCGAAAAACAGCACAAAACGGTTCAAATCTATCTGGTCTTTAACCGAACCATCCTTATAGTTGCTATAGCTCAGTTCGCCATAGCCACCTATACTGGTATCACTTTCACTCGCTGGCGGTGCCGCATCAGCCACTGCAGCTTTTACCGCACTATTAACCTGCTTTTCACGCGCCAATTTTTCATCAGCCAACTGCTGCTTGAGTTCCAGCATTTCCTTTTGCAACTGCTCCAGCCTTTTCTCCAGAGTAGCTGTCGAAGTTTCGGCATGGGCATTCATTGTAAGCATCACCAACGCGGCGATGATACTCAACTTAAATTTATTGGGCTGCATAATACTGACCTTATAGTAAGAATTACTCGGCTGGCTGGCGATATTCTGCACTGGCTTGCGGGGTTAGAATAATCAACTGGATACAGGATGAAACACGGTGACGCGACGCCGACCCCGCCAGATGTGTAGCACGAGCATCAACGGCAACGCCAGGCCCGCGATCCAGTGCAATAACGGTAGCCAGGCATCATTCTCATCGCTGCTAAAGTAATACAGCGCATAACCCGTGAGGCTTAACCACAGCAGCAGCAGACTCAACCCCAGCCCGGCAAACCGGTTCTTGCGCAAATGCCAGGCGCGACGGACATGGTTAGGCAACACCGAACCTATCGCAACCAGCATGGCAAATGCCATCAGACCATGCAGCCGCAACCACCATATCTCCAACGGATGCGCGGCCTCTCCGAATTCCCCAGCGACGCGCAAAAAATAATGGAAACCCAGCCACAGCGCACCAGACGCCCAAAGCAATGCGAATGCCGCATACAAGGCGTATTTATGCGGCTTGGGGAAACGGATGGGTTGGGGCAGATGCGGGATATTCATGCGATTAACCGTGTAGGACTCTGCTGTGCAGCATGGTCTTCAGTATCAAATAATTTACACTCACCCGTCGCCGCATCGGTTTCTATCATGATAGCGCGAGCATTAAATTGCTGTAACACCGGTAGCGCGGCGGCAGGGTCTGCATGAACGACTTTGGTCAACGCATCGGCTGTCATGCAGTCAGCTGCCAGCACTGTCACGCTGCGTTGCACCCCTGCTGCTTGCCGCGTGTGCGGGTTAATCAAAGGTGTGACCCAACGACCTTGATGACGGCGTTGTGCATAATAGCCCGCAGACGTCGCCGCCGCTCCCATGGCAAACTCAACCAGAGGCAACAATTGCACAGGGTCGCCAGGGTGGCGCGTATGTATAGTTTGGGCAACATCGCCAAATACTCGCAAATCGCCACCCGCATTCACCCGACCGCTCACCATTCCTGCGGATTGCAATGCCGCTATGGCGCGATCCACCGCGTAACCTTTTGCGATGCCCGACACGTCTATGCGCAATTGCCGCGTGAGCCGCACCTGATTATCAGACACGACAACATGCTGCCAATTGCCCTGCCCTGAGATACGCGGCATTCCCTCACGCTTGGGTAAAAATCCCAGTTTAGTCAACGTTGGCGCGACGCTAATGTCGAACAGTCCTGCGCTGGCCTTTGCAAATTGATATGCTGCCGCCAGTACTTCAGCAGTTTGCGCATTGACTGTGACTGCACGCGCGTAAGCTTCACGATTAATCAGCGAAATATCGGAACCGTCGGCATGATAGCTCATCAGCTGATGCACTTGTTCGACAGCGTCAAACGCCTGGGATATCGCGCTTTGCACTGCATCGACATGTCTGCCCGTTGCGGCGATTTCCACCAGCGTACCCAACAATGGTCGCGCACGCACGCACTCAACAGGCTGATTTACGCCAGCGCGGCCATTCATTTTAGGACTGCCGCGTAAGTTGCCAGCAGGCGCTTAACGCCATCCGTCATGTGCTTGCAAGAAAGCGTCGCACCACTGATGTTTTTGATGTCTTCGTCGAGCTTGAGTGTATCCCCCGCTTTTTTGCCGACAAATTGCGCCCGCCATTTGGCATTATTTACCTCACTGCCGTGTGTTTCACGATAATCCAGTATCTCCACACCTTTGACAGCGCCATCCATACCTATCGCTACGGTATAAGTAATAAACTCATGTTTGCCATACACCTCGTCAAGCAAAAACCAGCCTGCGGGTTTGCCCGCCTGGCTCACCATCCAGGCTTTCACTTCATCCACCCGAACACGTACGCCCGAACTGGCCTCGATTGCCGCCTTTTGCGCGGCGCTCAAGGTAATGACTTTGGCCTCAAATTTATCCGCGCCGGGAAACAGTACCTTCTGCGCTTGTTCGACAGTCATATACTGCATCGCAAAAGCCGGTGCGGAAACCGCCGCAGGGATAATCAATGCAGGAACCAGCAACCAACGGTTTAAATTACTCATCATCTATCCTTAGAAATTAAAGCCCACTTTCACCCGAAATTCTTGCTTGGTCTTTTCTATCAAATGCAAACTGGTGTCAGTTTGTCCCGGGTAAGTCTCAAAGCCACCACCCACTAATTGGGGCAGCCAGGTCGCCGTCGCCCACCAGTCTTTTGCGCCATAATGCACACTGGGGCCAGCCTGCACAGACCAACGTTCACGCCCTACTGCCGTCTCATATTCAGAATCATACAAAGCTTCAGCACCCACGTACCAGTTAGCTGCAACGCGGTAAGACAAGCCCGTTCCAGCCAGGATACCAATTTCCATTTCCGGTGTAGTTGGCCACTGGTCTTGCGTCAACGTCATTCCGTCTATCGGCAAGCGCACAGCATAAGTCGATTCCAGCCCAACGTTACCTACCCAAATCAGTTGATCATCCAAAAAATTCTTTTGTGCCAGCAGCCAGGTTTCTACCGTGTATTTATCTTTCCTTTGCCCTGAATGCGGATCACGTTGCGTATAGGCCCCGGAAACATATGCCGCCAAACCAAAACCATCTTTCACCGGGCTGAGGAAATTATATTTAGCCGACAATTCCACCCCGGAAAACCGCATCCCCGTATTGTTATCTGCGGGGATATAGCCATCGATATTCAAACCTTGCGTGTTCACTGACTGCGCCAAAATATAACCCGCAGTGGTGAATCTATCTGTCACGCCATATTCGATTTCGGTTTTACTATCATAAGCGGTATAACTACCCGCACCTTTATCCGAGCGTCTGGTCAGATGTTGCACCACTTCCGTCGCGCCTTTAGGCAGCGTTTCCGCACCTTTCAGATAGCCGAATAAAGCTTCATCTGCCTGTGCACTCGCACCAACCATACCACTCACGCCTACTGCCACTATCAATACTTTTTTCAATACCATCATTGCTCATTTCCTTTCAAATCAGTCGGTTTTTTGGCTGGCTTGCTCGGCAATGAGCTGGCTGGCTATCTGTATTTACTTCGTTAAAATCAATTTTCCATTTCGTGTACGCCGCAAGCGATATTGTTCACCCTGATGGATGATCAACACCTCATCTTGCTTATCAAATAACAAATCACTCGCTATCACAGATGGCGCCCGCTTGTGAGCATCCTGCCAACGATGGCGAAGTTCAGATTGAGAACTTACTGTTTCCATAGTGTTTTGAATTTGTAATTGATAATGATTCGCATTATAAAGATAATTAATATTTTTGCAAGAAAAATCAAAAATACAAATTATGCGTGGATTGAATTCGATAATGCTGAAAAATTACAGGACTACGAGTGCAGCCTGTTTTATGCGAATATCAATCGGCATCACACGATGCCCCTCATCAACCCAGAGTTGACGAACAAGGCCTTGCCTGAAAGCCGATTGACGGTTAAGACAACAGCAATTACTTAGTGACTTCGTGGCCAATAACACCACCAACAGCCGCACCACCTACCGTACCGATTGCGCTACCGCCAGTCAGAACAGCGCCGCCCACCGCACCAACACCGGCGCCGATTGCGGTATTTTTATCCTGATTCGACATGCCGGCACAACCAACCAGACCCAGCATCACAGTCGCTAGTACACCCGTTACTGTTAATTTTTGAATAGCGTTCATTTTGATTACCTCTATATTAATTAATGCCAGGAAAATTCCTGAGTTAAACCTTATTTACCGTATTTCATCTTGGCTTCACTGGAGCACATATCCTTAGCGTTGCCAGCCAGTGCATCGCATTTTTCTTTAGCTACCGCGTAATCCGCATCACGTTTGTTTGACGCTGCGTCCTGACGGGCTTCGCTCCCAGCTTCCTTTGCTTTAATCTGCGCATCATTTGATTTCTCATCGGCGGTTGCATTGGCCTGTGAGGTGGTCAATTGCGCTTTAGCATTAGATTTTGCGGCGACAAGGGCGGCTTTCGCTTCCTTGACGCAGACATCCTTGACGTTGCCGGACTTGTCATCACATCTTTCATCCGCTACGGCGTAATCCGCTTTTGCCTGCGCAATGAGCACTTCATAACGAGTCTGCTTGGAGGGTTTATAGTTAGCTTCAAGCTCAGCTTCCGCTACGTTTTTCTTGCCCTTAGCATCGACCATGCAGATATCCCTGGCATTGCCTGCAAATGAATGGCAACTCAATTGGGCAGTTTTATACTCTGACTTGATGCTTTGTTCTGCAGCTTTATATTCGGTCTTCGACATGTTCTGAGCAGCCATTGCACCAACACTATAAACCAGGCTGATTGCGAGCGTAATTGCACTGATATTGATTTTATTCATAAATAGATCCCCTAAATTAGATATTACTTAATACACCTTACCAACTGCAGTAAGCGTTTATTGAAGATGATCTTTTTGACTGGCTTGCCAGGCTGAAATCTGCTTTTCAGTCTCATCTTTGGTAATACCGTAGAGCTCCTGTATCTTGCCAGACAGTCGCTCGCGCTTGCCCGCAATCACATCCAGATGGCTGTCATTAAGCTGGCCCCACTGCTGTTGCATGCTGCCTTTAAGCTGTTTCCAATTACCTTCGATACGATCCCAGTTCATATGCGTCTCCTTTTCATAAGTTAAGTATCGCGACCGCCGCAATGTGCAAAATTGCACTACGATATTGCAATCTTCCAGTCTCAATGTGGCTCAGTGTATGACGACAGTTTCAGCATGTCTGTGCGCTGCCGCACAAAAAAAACCCTGCCTGAGCAGGGTTTTAAATTGAAGATGTACATTAGTATTGCTACAACGAATATCAATTACTCAGATCATCTACGACACCGCTTACTTGGTTCCTTTAGTAGCGTCAACTTCAACTTCCACGCGACGGTCAGGCTGTAAGCAGTCAATTAATACCTTGCTTGCAGTCTTACCTGATTTAACATTATCACAGTCACTAGGCTTAGTCACAGGCTCTGAACCATCCACTCCTACAGCTGTAATCTTTTCAGCTGGAATACCTGCAGACTCAACCAAATAAGCTTTGACTGTATCGGCACGTTGTTGCGAAAGCTTCATGTTGTATGCATGTGTACCGATACGGTCACTGTGTCCCGTCACTGTAATCATCTCGAACTTGGCACCTTGCAGATCAGCAGCAAATTGATCAAGTTCCTGCTTGCCCGCAGATTTCACTGTAGCCTTATCAAAATCAAACAGCGAGTCTGCCGAAAACGAAACTTTCTTCGGCACGGGACGACGTACGACAACAGGTTCAGGTACCGGTGCAGGAGTCACAACCTCTGGCACTGGTGCAGGAGCAACAGCGACCTGTTCAGGTGCTGGTTTTTTGGCGCCGAAACGATAGACCAGACCAAGCGAAAGAAGATCAATGTCACCATGGTTACCAACAGCGTCATTAATAATGTAACGCTCGGCTTCAACGCGCATAGCCATAGATTCATTGAATGCATACTGAACGCCCAAACCAAATTTCAGATTCGTATCACGTTTGCTAGGATTTGGGTTGGTAACGATAACCGCCCCTGTACCGACAAAGCTGTCTTTGGCTTCAGCGTAATTAGCACCCAATCGGCCGAACGCCGAAAACTTTTCAGTAATGGGCCAGATACCAACTGCGTCAAGATTCAAGCCCTGAAGCTTGATCGTACCGTTCAACGTTCCCGCAGGGACTGTGGTCGCTGTATAACCAAACTTGCCCAGATCAAAATAGCCACCTTCAAGTGCAAAATATTTGTTGAACTGATATCCAGCAAAAACTTTATAGCCGATATCACGATCGTCATCGCTAATCGTCACCGAAGTGAAACCGGCACCGATTATATTGTTGGAAATGCGTTCGTCGTCAATTTTTGCTCTGGATTGGCCGACATTGGCACCGACATACCAGCCAGCATCATCTGCTACTGCAGATGGACTGCCAATTACCGCGAGTGCAGCCAGCCCCAGCGTTCCCGAGACTTTTGCTACTTTGGCGCTTATTAATTTCATGATGTTCTCCAAGAGAAATTTTTATCCGTAATAAAGTGATTACATTACGGTGAGTTATGACTGGAAATCTACCTTGTAAGGGGCCACATCAAAGGTCGGCATTTTAAAACACTGCCGACCTTTTAATGGTTCAAACCTTAAGGAGCTGGTACGTTGATTACGGTATCAGTCATCGTAACCGATGCATTCAGACCCACCGCTCTGCCATTCAGAGTAACTATTGCAACGTTACCTACGGTAGAGAACGATACACCGGCGTTCGCAAGAACAGTTCCAACCATGGTGCCACCACCAGCGGCATTAATCGTAGCCGAACTACCAACCTGCCAGAACACGTTCTTAGCTGCAGCACCATTGATCAGATGTATGGTGCGGGGTGCACCTGGTCCGCCTACAGTGAGCGAACTCGCTGTCTGGAATACCCAAACGGCATTAGCATCACCCTGACCATCAAGGGTAAGATCCGACCCTGTTATCATGAACGAACCACCTGCGGCTTGATACACCCCAGGAGCAAGCGTAAGACCACCCAACTGACCTGCACCTGGATCCGTACCACCTGGAAGCGAGGCGGGTGTCAGGCTGTTATAGGTAGTTTGTGCAGCGGCCAGCGCATTAGTAGCTGTCGTACAATTAGCCGCGTTTGGAGTAACCGAATTTGGACCAGTTGTTGAAATGGTACAGGTATAGATTAAACCATTTACCAGCCCGATGTTAGAACCAGTTTCTGTATAAATATCAAAGGCATCATGGAATCCCGTCACGGCTGAGGTAACCGTAGCTGTCGTTCCGATATCACCATTAATAACAGTCAGGGTTCCCTGGTTCGTGGTTCCAGCAGTACCACCCAAATTACCGAATGGTGCAGCTACGCCTAGTGCAATTGGTGCTATAGGTGAACACACCTGAGTTCCAGTCGTAAAGCTCCATACCTTATTACTTACCAGTGCATTACCGGCCAAATCCTTAACGCCCGTTGTAACCGTAGCGGTGTAGTTGGTATTAGCCAACAATGCAAGACTAGGCGTTAATGTTGCAATATTAGTCACCGTATCATAAACAACCGTTCCACCCAACACTGGACCTAATGGAGGACCAGACAACTGCAAGGTAAAGGTGCCAGTAGTAATAGTTAACGGATCCATCGCTTCACTAAAGGTAGCATTAACGGTCTTATTGAGACATACACCTGTGGACAGATTCAGCGGATTAACACTGGTCACAGTAGGCGGGATAGTGTCCGCAGCTGCTGCTGTAGTAAATGTCCATACATAATTACTTGCTGCAGGCAAAGGCGCCTGATTACCTGCCAACGCATTACCAGCCAGATCCGTAACAGCTGTCGTAATAGTAGCTGTGTAGGTAGTTCCTGCTGCCAACGTAGTTGGTGTAGAAGGGGTGAAGACGGCTGTTCTGCTGCCTACGGTATAACTCACATTACCTGCAACAGGCGTCAAGCCAGGACCGGTCAGCGTAAAGCTGGATCCGGTAAATGTCGACGGTGTCATATCTTCGGTAAATGTCGCTGTAATCGCTGTGTTAGTAGCGACTCCGGTTGTCGGACCAGGCACGGTTGTAGCCGGAACAGTAACAGTCACACGAGGTAAAGTGGTATCTGCCACTAAACCTGTAGTAAAGGTCCATACAAAATTACTGGCAAGTGCAATGCCTGCCGTATCCTTGGCCGCAGTTGTAATCGTTGCAGTACATACCGTGCCTGCTGGAAGCAGAGTGCCAACTGGCAATGTCAGCGAAGCCACATTACCAGTTGCCTGATAACTAACCATACCAGTAAACGGCGTTCCAACAGGACATGCCAGCGTGAAGCTGGATGCAGTTAATGTTGCAGGATCCATTGCCGTACTGAACGCTGCTGTAATGACTGTCGTGTTAGTTGCTACACCGGTAGCATTTGGCAATGGGGACACCGCTGTTACAGTAGGTGCCAACGCAACAGGTGCGCCCAAGATTGCACCTTGCCCACCACCACCGCCGCACCCAGCCGTCAATGCGGCAAGCAGCAATGCCGTAAACCACATCAGTGGCTTAGTAATGCTTACGAATCTGTTCATTTGCTTCTCCTCTTTAATTTACTCTAAAAAAACTGCTGTAATCAACCGATCCCTCACCGATATACGCACCGATGCTCTAGTACAACATTCACTGCTGACATGCTGCGTGGTTATGGGAATTTCAGTCTGGTCTGCTGCATTTAGAAATAGCATCAACCAGAACCGTAACAATTTCTCACACCTTCCGCCTTTATCCTCTTTTTGTCCGCGATGCTCTGTGCGCTAACACACATTAAGAAATTTTATTTTTAACATCGCAGACATACGCCTTCCAGTCACATATAACCACTCCCGGCAATGCGCGAACATCTACTGAGAAAAGGCTGAGGATTAATGCACTAACTGGTTGATTTCTATAATAGGCAGCAGAATCGCAAGCACGATCATCAGCACGATGCCACCCATCACCAGTATCATCACCGGCTCAAGCAGCGTCAGGAACACTGTCAGGCGTCGCTCCAGCGAGCGTGTTTCCAGTTGCGCGGCGCGCTGCAGCATCTGCTCCAGCTTGCCGCTCACCTCGCCGCTCGCGACCATATGTATCAGCAGCGGCGGAAACGCCCGTGATGCGCCCAGCGCACGTGCCAGACTCGCACCTTCACGCACCCGCTCTATGGCTTGCTCGACCGCTTCCCGTAACACCATATTCGTCATCACCCTGGCACCAGAAGCCAATGCAGATAGCAACGGCACACCGCCACCAACCAGAATGGCGAGCGTACTGGCAAAGCGCGAAGTATTAATGCTGCGAATTAACGGCCCCAGCCATGGCGTACGCAACAATAGTGCATGCCAGCGACGTCTGTTCACATCACTACGCAATGCCATGCGTGCGGCAGCAATCGCACCACCGATAATAACCACCAGATACGGCCAGGTCGCCCGCAAAAAATCACTCAGAGCTATCAGCGAGCGCGTCAGCAACGGCAGGCTCTGCCGCGACTGTTGAAATACTTGCACCACCTGCGGCACCACATAAACCAGCAAACCGGTGACTATGGTGACCGCCACGATGGTCACCAGAACGGGGTAAAGCAGCGCCAGGCTGGTTTTCTGTTTCAACGCCTGACGAGCATCAAGATAATCGGCAAGATGCTGCAGCACGGTCGGCAGCGCGCCTGAATCCTCGCCGCCATGCACCAGCGCGCAATAAAAGTCGGGAAAACTCTTATCAAAGGCACCCAGCGCCTCAGCTAACGACAAGCCGGAAGTCACTTCAGTTTTGACGCCAGTCAGCACCTCACGCGTCATCGGCTCCGCCGCTTCTTCGATCAGCGCATTGAGCGTCTGCTCCAGTGTCAGGCCTGAGTCGAGCAAAGTGGCCATCTGCCGAGTCAGCAAGCTGAGCTCAGTCGCCGAGATACCCCGTGCCCACACCTCACGGGCGCGCGCACGTGCATGTACCTGACTGACCTCGACTGGCAGCATGCCCTGCGCGCGCAGCTGTAAACGCGCCTGACGCGGGGTGTCGGCCTGCACTACGCCTGATACGGTACGGCCGGCGGCGTCTAGTGCCTGATATTGAAATGCTTCCATATTGGGGGGTTACTCGCGCGTGACGCGCACGACTTCTTCAAGGCTGATTAACCCCTGAGCAGCCAGACGCATGCCATCATCGCGCAACGAGCGCATGCCGCACGAAACCACATGGGCACGCAGCACCTGCTCGGAAGCCCGATCATGCACCAGACGGCGCAAGTCGTCATCGACAGTGAGTAATTCATAAATACCAGTACGGCCACGGTAGCCGGTGTGATTGCAGGCAGGGCAACCCTGCGCGGAATACAGCGTGCCATCGGTAGGCGTGAAACCGAGCGCGCGCAATTGTGCGGCATCGGCAGAGAAAGGTTTGCGACATGCCATGCACAGACGGCGCACCAGACGTTGTGCGCCCACGCCGATCAAACTTGAGGACAGCAGAAACGGCTCCACCCCCATGTCAACCAGCCGGGTAACCGCACTGATGGCATCATTGGTATGCAGCGTGGCAAATACCAGGTGACCGGTCAGACTGGCCTGAACGGCAATTTGCGCCGTCTCCAGATCACGGATTTCACCGATCATGACCACGTCCGGATCCTGCCGCAGGATAGTGCGCAATGCCCGCGCAAAACCCATCTCGATGCGCGAATTGACCTGAGTCTGACTGATGCCATCAAGGTCATATTCAATCGGGTCTTCCACCGTCATGATATTCAGCGCAGATGCATCCAGTCGTGATAGTGCCGCGTAGAGTGTAGTAGTCTTGCCCGAGCCAGTTGGCCCGGTGATCAGGACAATGCCATGCGGCTCCAGTATCAGTTTATCAATATGCGCCAGCGTAGCATCGTCCATCCCCAGCTTGGTCAGATCAAGACGCCCCGCCTGCTTGTCGAGCAAGCGCAGCACTACCCGTTCGCCATGCCCGGTTGGTATCGTGGAAACACGCACGTCAACCGGCTTGCCCGCCACGCGCAGGGTGATGCGACCATCCTGCGGCAGACGCTTTTCCGCGATATCCAGCTGCGACATAATTTTAATACGGGAGACGATGGCGCCATGCAATGCACGCGCAGGCTCGATCAAGTCGCGTAGCGTCCCGTCTATGCGTAACCGCACTACCGACCGGGTTTCAAATGGTTCAATATGAATATCCGATGCACCATCGCGTAGCGCCTGTGTGAACAGCGCATTAATCAAACGAATAACCGGCGCATCATCCTGACTTTCGAGCAAATCTTCAACCTTGGGGATTTCCTGCAACAACCTGGATAGATCCAGATCCTGTGCCAGATCGTCAGCCAAAACTGCTGCACCCGCATTAGCCCCGTTGTATGACGCGCTGACCAGTTCGTCAAATTCCGCACTACCAATACGACGCGCGCGTAGCGGCACACTTAATATCCGTCGCAACTCGGCAAGTGCGCCTGACTGCGCGTCGCTGCGCACCGCCACCTCAGCGTAACCATCATGCAGCGCAGTAACCACCACCCCGTTACTCTTGGCAAACGCATAAGGAATCTTGAGTGCAGCACGGTTCATGGTTATGCCCCGCCAACAGGGGCTGGCTGCGATTCAGCGGGCTGCGGAGTGAAAGATAATGGCCGTGGCGGCAAAGTTGGTGACACCATGTCTGGCAGAATTGCATCATGTGCAGGTTGTGCCTTGCGCTGTTCGCCGAGGATGTAATCATAGCGTTCACTGGTGTATGTATTTGCGCGCTGGCTGTCACGCACCAGTGTCGGCCGCAGGAATATCATCAGATTAGTCTTGTGATGTGAGCGCGTTTTGTAGCGGAACATGCCCCCCAGCCACGGAATATCACCCAGTACTGGCACCTTCTGTTCGCCATCGCTGACAGTGTCCTGGATCAGACCACCGATCACCACAATCTGCCCGTCATCGACCAGCACTGTCGATGACACTGCGCGCTTGTTGGTGGTCACACCCGCAGCATTGCTGGCATTCTGGTCAACACTGGAGACTTCCTGATAGATTTGCAGGCGTACCGTGCCGCCTTCGGAGATTTGCGGCTTAATCCGCAACGTCAAGCCGACATCGCGACGTTCTATGGTCTGAAACGGCGTGGGTGTAGTGGCAGCACCAGACATCGCATACTGACCAGTAATAAAAGGGACGTTCTGACCAATGACGATTGCGGCTTCTTCGTTGTCCATGGTCAGCAAGGTTGGCGTGGACAGAATGTTGGCATTGGCATCCGACTCCAGCGCCCGCACCAGCATGCCAAGATTAAGGATCTGGCCGATGCCGGGGATACTGATCTGACCTTTGACGATGCCGATATTCAGCCCCGGTGAAACACCAGTTGGATTCTTGGAAATGCCGACAATATTCTGACCAGGTGTACCAAAATTGGTACCGCCGAAAGCCTGGGCACTGGTGCCACCCAGACCGCTCAGATCCTGCCATTGAATACCAAACTCCGCCGCCTTGTCAGCCGTTACCTCGGCAATCAGTGCTTCAACATAGACCTGTGCGCGGCGCACATCCAGCTTGTCCAGTGCTGCCCGCAAATTATTATAAACCGCATCTGACGCGGTAATAATAATCGAGTTGGTGGCAGCATCAGCCTGAATAATGCCAGGCATGGCTGGCGCATTCGACGTCTGATTTGGACCCAGCGAAGCCGATGCGCCCTGCGCCTGCATTGCTACAGGTGCCCCAAGTGCAGTAGTCGCACTGGCTGTGCGTGATGTCACGGTTGAACTGCCGGTATCACCCTGATAGATAGCCCGCAAGGTTTCAGCCAGCTTTACCGCTTCGGCATTTTTTAAATAGACAACGTGTATATTGCCGCCCGCATTAGTTGGCGAATCCAGCATTGCCACAAATTTACGCAACTGGGTAAGCCGGGCCGGGTTGTTCGAGCGCACCAGCAGGCTGTTTGAGCGCACATCCGCAATCACGGTGATGCGCTGTATCGGTTCTACGCCAGTGGTTCCCTGAACCTGTGTAGCTTCGTCGAACAGACGATTAACCGTGACCGCGACATCAACCGCAGAAGCATACTGCAATGGAATGATGACGGGATCGCTGCCGTTCGGCCGATCAATTGAGTCGATGATCTTTTCCAGCCGCCTGAGATTGTTTGCATAATCAGTGATCACCAGCGTATTGCTGTTGGGATAGGCGGTAATGGTGTTACTGGGTGCAATCAACGGACGTAAGATCGGCACCATCTGTGCTGCAGATTCGTATTTCAGGGTAAATATTCTGGTCTGGATGCGGTCACCACCACCCCGTGCCTGTTCTGACGCACCAAAGGTAGGGCTGGAATTCAGCTTGGCATCGGCCTCGGGTATGATTTTCACCAGACCATTGTCTTCGACTACAGTAAACCCCTGCAAACGCAACGCTGACAGAAACACATCATAGACAGCGGATCGCGGCATCGGCTTGGCCGAGTAGATGGTAATCACCCCTTTCACTCGCGGATCGAGGACAAAGTTTTTACCAGTAATATCGCTGATAACTTTTACCACACCCTCAATATCGGCATTAACGAAATTGAGGGTGACCGCATCTGCCCCGGTAGGCAGACCAGATTGCTGAGGCTTGCCGACTGTAGCCATAATGATAGGCGGGACAGATTCATTGGCGGCCCAGGTCTGCCCAACAGGCATCATTATCCCCATCCACAAAAATCCAGTTTGTAACCAGCTATGCTTCATTTCTACCCCTTACACGGCACCGTTGATAATGCCGATATTTACTTGTTGATTTGTGGGGAAACGAGTCCCGTAGTTATATGTTTTTCAGGCCAGGCCAAGGTTTCACGAGTCCCACCACGCACCAGCACGAGGTGATCGGTATCTACCTCATCGAGCCGGATACCCGGGGCAATATCCTCCCCTTCCTGTACCGTCAATACCTGCCTGGGCTCAAGCTGCACCACAGCATATCCGCGCCGACCCGGTGTCGCTGCAACTATACCCAGTAACCTGATGGCGATTCCCGTTGGCGCCGCCTTGTTACCACCCCGCTCCGGCGTACCAAACAAACCGCTAGCAGATTCCGTATGCGTGGCCACATTCACCGTAGCCAGCGCATGTGGTTCCGGCAGTGGCGCGAACCACTGCCAGGTCCAGTACGCTGCCACCAGGGCGAGCACAGCCGAAGCCGTCACTGTCACTGAAGTGACTGCGGCAGTTTGTGCAAAATTTGATCTATCTAATGAGGACAGTTGCTTCTTTCAATGTGAGCGCACGGTGCGCAATTTAATTGATCCGGCACATTCCCATCTGGCAAGACGAGATATCACCACGTGCTGCGCATGGTAGAGGAAAACATTTCCGCCGTATGTGCGCTAACGCACAGAGCGAATTCTAGCCAAAGTGGATACTCTGGTTTATCTCGCGAGGGCAGCATTGCTATGCTCTCAGCACATGAAAACACTGGGGAGTCTTGATGAAAACAATGAAATGGCAACGTGGCTTTACGTTGCTTGAAGTGATGATAGTGGTCGTCATTCTGGGCATACTCGCCGTGCTGGTGGTTCCGAAAATCATCAGCCGGCCTGATGAGGCGCGAGTCATGGCAGCCAAACAGGATATTGCGAGCCTGATGCAGGGACTCAAACTCTACCGCCTGGATAACCAACGCTATCCAATTACCGAACAGGGTTTGCAGGCACTCGCCGTACGTCCAACTACTGCACCGCTTCCACTTAACTGGAAAGCAGGTGGTTATGTCGAGCGTCTGCCCAAAGACCCCTGGGGTAATCCTTACCAATACCTCAACCCGGGTGTGCATGGCGAAATTGATATTTTCAGTTTAGGTGCCGACGGTGCGCCGGGCGGTGAAGGCAATGATGCAGACATAGGCTCCTGGGCACTCTAGGGTGGAATAATTGATGATATCCGTAGCTGGCTGCAGTGTAGATGTCTGAGCATAAGCGCTACACAAGCGGTTTCACGCTCATAGAGATGCTGGTCGTGTTGCTGATTATGGGCATATTGGTCGGCATGGTGAGTACCATCGTGCAACCGGACGATAGCGCCCTGTTACGCGTCGAAGCCGACAGACTGGTACAGCTGATGAATATTGCTGCGACAGAATCGCGCTTCAGCGGCAAACCTGTTGCCTGGACGGCGGACAGGACCAGCTACCGGTTCTGGCAGTTCAGCGATGACAAGGGCTGGTTCGAAATCAGCAACAATAACCTGCTACGTGCACGCACGTTGCCAGCAGGTATGGCAATAACTGACCTGCGCATAGAAAACATGCGCTCAGCCCTGCCCATGCGGGTGGAATTCACACCCTATGACTCGACGCTGGTGTTCAGGGTTGCGATGTCGCTGGGTAATGCACATATCACAATAGCTAACTCCTTGGTCGGTGATGTACATGTATTGCCAGAAACAGGAGGCGCGGATGATAAAACGGTGCGACCTTAACCACAGCGGTTTTACCTTGATTGAGGTGCTGGTCGCGCTTGCCATCATTTCCATCGCCCTGCTCGCATCGTTGCGCGTTGCAGGCGGCGGTACAAACAGTGTAGGCGAATTGCGCACACGCCTGCTCGCAGGCTGGGTCGCCGAGAATGTTCTGGCAGAACAGCGCGCACGTAACATCTGGCTGCCGCTCGGCATGCAGCAAGGCTCTGAACGCCAGAGCGGCATAGCCTACAGCTGGCGCGAGGAAGTCATCAGCACACCCAATAGCGTATTTCGTCGAGTCAATATCAGTGTGTACACCGTAGCCGATGAAACACACGTGGTCGCACACCTGGTCGGATTCATCAGTCAGCCACCGAGTATCGCCAAGTGAAAACAGCTACACGTACCTCACTGCGCGGATTTACCCTGATCGAGCTACTGACTGCGCTGCTCATACTCTCGCTGCTGGCGCTGATGTCATATCGTGGACTGAGTGCGGTGCTTGATGCGCGCACCCACATACAGCAACAGACCGATAAATGGCGGCACATAGCTGCTTTTTTCGCGCGCTTCGAACACGACATTCAGCTTGCCGCGCCACGTTCAGTACGCACCGCATCCGGCAGCGCGCCAGCATGGCTGGGCCAGGCCGATGTGGTGCGTGAACCACGCCTGACCTTCAGCCGCTTTGCATCATCCGAGGGGGTAGATACGCCACGTCGAGTTGGCTATCGACTCAACGAAAAACAACAGATAGAACTGTGGTTATGGCCGGGACTCGACCTGACACCCAGTACGCTACCCGCACGCTATCCCGTGCTGAGTGGCGTTACCCTATTTGAACTGCAATATCTCAATACGGATTTTTCTTGGGTAAATACATGGCCGTCATCGCCACGTGACACGCCTATTCCTAGAGCCGTACGGCTGCATATTGCGCTCATTTCCGGCGAAGATATCGTGCGCATTTTTGCGTTAAAACCATGAGAACACAACAGCGTGGTGTCGCCATCGTACTCGCCATGGGTGTGGTCGCACTTGCCGCACTGGCAGCAACGGCAATCATGACCATGCAGAGCAGCTGGTTACGCCAAAGCGAACTGACTGCCGACCACGTTCAGGCACAGCTATTGACCAAAATCGGAGTGGACTGGACGCGCGCACTACTCAGCGATGATCGCCGTGCCAGCGATGTCGACTATCTCGGTGAAGCCTGGGCATTACGACTGCCACCTATGCCGGTCGAAAATGGCAGCCTGACCGGTCAAATCGAAGATCAGCAGGGCAAATTCAATCTCAACAATCTGGTGAAAGATGGCAAAGTCAATCTCACCCAGCTCGATAATTTCAAACGCCTGCTGTCCATACTTGGATTATCACCCGCCCTCGCCGATGCCACTGCTGACTGGATCGATGCCGACAATGAGCCGCAACCGCAGAGCGGCGCCGAAGACAGCTATTATCTGGCATTACCCCAGCCTTACCTTGCGGCTAACCAGCCCCTGATTGATGTGGCTGAACTGGCGCTGGTACGTGGCTTTGACGATGGGGTGCGCGCACGACTGCGCCCCTATGTGACCGCCTTGCCGACTTTTACTGCCATCAATATAAACACGGCATCGCCTGAAGTCATTGCTGCGGTGATTGATGGCCTGGGTCTGGACGGCGCCCGTGCTCTGGTCGCAAAACGCAACCGCACCTATTTCCGTGACCGTGCTGATTTACTCAACCAGTTGCCCAAGGACACTCAGCTTGCCGCTGAAAACATCGCCTTTGGCAGTGACTATTTTATGGTGCAGTTGCGTGTCACCATCGGCAGTGCCCAGGCGCGCAGCACAGCACTACTCGCACGAACAGATGCCAATTGGCCAACCATTCTTTGGAGAAAAATGCTATGAACTTGCTCCGCATCTATGGCTCCCTACTCGACCAGCAACACTGTGCATGGGCATTGATCAGTGACGGACGCGAACCGATTACCGGCACAGGCCGACTCACCGATCTGCCGCAGCGCGCTGAACGCGTGCAACTGATACTCCCCGCGTCTCAGGTATTGATCACGCGCGCACGCATACCGCATAGCGCAAGACGCCGTACCGGATCGGTACTGGCCTTCGCGGTTGAAGACCAGACAGTGGGGGAACCAGACGCTAATCAGGTGAGCTGGCTCGGGTCTGTGGATGACGAAGATGCGCTCGCCGTTGTCGACAAATCAGGACTCGCACGCTGGCACCTCGCACTCAATGCCATCGGCATACGCATCGATGAAGTACACTGCGAAACATTATTATTACCGATACAAACCGGCGAGTGGAGTATGGCCTGGAATGGTAGCGAAGGTTTTGTACGCACCGGGACATTCGAGGGTGCGGCAACGGACAGTGGCGACCAGACTACGCCACCATTATTTCTGCGCCTCATGCTGGAAGAAGCAAAAACGCGTAACGCCAGCCCGACATCGATCGCGCTGTATACGACCATGCCCGACACAGCGCCAGATATCGCAGCCTGGCAACACGAACTCGGAACCAAGCTGCACACCGCCGGCACCTGGGACTGGCGCACCGCCCCACCCCATGCCGGCATCAGCCTGGTGCAGCAACAGGAACGCTGGCGCGGCTTTACAGGCATGGCTGCACGGCTACGCCCGGCAGCCTGGATACTGGGTGCCGCACTCGCCCTGCATGCCGTCGCGCTCATCACCGACTGGACGCTGCTCGCCAGTGACCAGCAGGCATTACGCAAACAAATGGAAATGCAATTTCGCGGCAGCTTTCCCGATGCAGTTGCCGTAGTCGATCCCGCCCTGCAAATGCGCCGCAAGCTCGCTGAAGCACGGCATAGTGCGGGTGTAGCTGACAGCGGCGACTTTTTGCCGATGATAGTACAAGTGGCCGCAGCGACCAAAACCCTGCCTGCCGGAACAGTCAGCGCCGTGTCCTATGAGAGCGGCCAGATGACACTCAAGCTGGCCAGCAACGAAAATACCATGGTGCAAACCATCATGGCGCGCTTACGCCAGTCCGGTCTGAGCGTTGACGCGGCCCCTAACAATGACACCAGCACCAATACCCTCCTGATCATAAGGGCATCATGAAAACACAACTACGCAAAGCATGGGAATCACGGGCGCCGCGAGAGCGCACTATCATCGTTATACTCAGCATTATCATCAGCGCCACATTGTATTTGTGGCTGATACAGTCGGGTAGCACGGCGCATCAACGATTGCGCGCCAGCGTGACGACGCTGCGGGCGCAGGCGACCCAGCTCGAACAACAGAGCATTGAGCTTGGACAGTTGCGGGCTATCCCCATCGCCCCTGCGTCGCACACTGATCTGCGTACGCTGGTACAAGCGCAAACCGATGCCGCAGGATTAACCCATGCCCTGATTAAAATGGATGCCCCTGATGCTGATCATGTGCAAGTGGTGTTCAACGCTGTTACATTCAGCGACTGGCTCAACTGGGTCACCAGCCTGAAAGCACAACAAATCCGACTGGATAGCAGCCAGATTGAAGCATTGCCTGCACCGGGCATGGTCAGCGTGACTGCAACGCTGCAACGCAGTCAGCATTGAACATGAAGCGCTTACCTATCTTCGCCGTCGGGCTTGCAGTTTATACGCTGACTATTATCATTACCGCGCCCGCAACATTGATGGATACGGCCTTGCAGCGCATCAGTCAGGGCAAATTGCGTCTGGTTGAAACACAGGGCACGCTATGGTCAGGGACGGGACAACTTGAGATACGGGATACCAGTGGACGAGCTGGTGGTGCACAAAGTCTGGCCTGGCATATGCAGCCCGCGTCGTTACTGCGCGGACATCTGGTTTACCTGCTCAATCTGGCGCAATCGACCCAGCCGGTTACCGTGACAGTATCCGCATCTCAAATTGAGATTACGAACGCCGACATCAGCCTGCCAGCCACAGTCCTGGGTCTGGCCATACCCAAGTTAGCGCCGCTGGGTCTTAGCGGTGATCTATTACTGCACGTTGCCAACCTGTCTATCGCTTCCGACCGTATGCAGGGCAATACCAGCCTGCAATGGCACGATGCCGGATCAGCATTTACCACCGTCTCGCCACTGGGAGACTATGAATTGACACTTAATGGCGACGGCGCCACCACCCACGCATTGCTGCGTACCCTGCAAGGGCCGCTAAAGCTGGATGGCAAAGGCAGTTGGGCAAACGGGGATAAGCCGAATTTTATGGCAACTGCCCAGGTTCCGCCGCAACAACAGCAGCAACTTGACCCGTTGTTGCGCCTGATTGCAGTAGAACGTGGCGCAGGTAGCTACGAATTACAGCTCAAATAAATCGGCAACACGGGGGAAATTTCACTGCCCGAACGACCAGAACATGGCGATCACGGCTATCGCCATGACCGCCGTACATACCCAGCCCAGCACTTTCAGTCTGCGCGAAATGACGAATTGCCCCATGATATCCGCGCGTGCCGCCATCAGCATCATCACCGCCATAATCGGTACAGAAATGACACCGTTGATGACCGCACTCCAGTACAGGGCCTTGATGGGATCGATAGACGTAAAGCAGAGCCCGACGCCGATTAAGGTGGAAATGACGATAATGCTATAAAAACCCTTGGCCTGATTAGGCTTCAGTTCCAGGCTGTTACGCCAATTGAATGCACCTGCCAGCGCATAGGCAGCAGAACCAGCCAATACGGGAATGGCCAGCATACCAGTACCAATAATGCCCACGCTAAATAACCAGAAAGCAAAGTCCCCTGCAATCGGACGCAGTGCAGACGCGGCCTGTGCCGACGTTTGTATCCCGGTGACGCCGTGCATGTTGAGCGTCACGGCTGTCGTCAAAATGATAAAAAAGGCAACCAGATTGGAAAACCCCATACCGATATAAGTATCAACCTTGATGCGCCGGAAATTGGCGTTTGCCTGCTCAGGTGCGACCTTCAGCGCCCTTGCCTGCGGATTACCACGTTGCTCCTCAACCTCTTGCGAAGCCTGCCAGAAAAACAGATAGGGGCTGATAGTGGTACCGAACACCGCAACGACAGTGGTAATGTACGCCGGCTGCCACGATAGATGTGGCAACATGGTATTGATCACTACCTGCGTCCACGGTATATGTACGACGAATGCAGTGGCAACGTATGCGAGCAATGACAAGGTAAGCCATTTCAACACCCGCACGTAACGGCTATAAGGAATGAATATTTGCAGCAACAGCGATATCACGCCGAAACCGACGGCGTACCAGTGCGCAGGACCACCCACCATCAGTTTCAACGAGTCTGCCATGGCAGCGACGTCGGCAGCAATATTGATAGTATTGGCCACTAACAGCAAGCCGACAATACTGTATAACAGCTTGGCCGGATAGTGTTGGCGCATATTGGTGGCCAAACCATGACCACTGACTCGGCCAATCCTGGCACTGATAACCTGGATACCAACCATCAGCGGATAAGTCAGCCACACCGTCCACAACATGCTTAAACCAAACTGCGCGCCAGCTTGTGAATAGGTTGCTATCCCGCTGGGATCATCATCTGCCGCACCTGTAATCAAGCCTGGACCGAGCTTTTTTAACCAGGACTCCGAGCGGACGCCTTCATCCTTTTCCGCTTTGCTTACATGTGGCATGCTGTTCCCTATTAAAATTGATATGTGCTTGCTCGTTTGATTTTCAGCGTAACCATACGCACTGAGAAGATACTATGTTACTACCGAACTGGCGGCGAGAATTTGTCTATAGCTTATTTCCGCATCAGTTCCAGACGGCGTACTTCCCAATCTGCAAGCCAGGTCAACATATCATCGGCCGACATAGGCTTGGCAATGAAATAACCTTGAGCCAGATCACAGCCCTGCTGACGAACAAAATCCCAATCTGCCTGATCTTCCACGCCTTCTGCCACTGACTCCATCCCCAGCTGTTTGGCCAGCCCAAGGCTGGCGGCAAACATTGCACGCTTCGTATCATTGGCCCATGCACCGTGCACAAAGCTTTGGTCAATCTTGAGTTCTCCGAAAGGTATATTCTGCAACTGGGTTAAGGAAGAATTCCCAGTACCAAAATCATCAATTGAAAGTCGAAAGCGTTTCAGATGCAGTCGCGTCAAAATCTCAAGCGGCACGCGCTGATCATGCATCAAACGGCTTTCCGTCACTTCTAGCACCATATTCTGCGGTGACACGCCGGCCTTGGTTGTGAGATCAACGACATAATCCAGAAAATCCAGTGATGTCAGATTATCCATAGACAAATTAACCGCTACCCGTAAACCCAGCCCGGCATCCTGCCATATTCTGGCCTGTGCCAGCGCAGCAACCAGCACCACTCGAGTCAGCTCGTCAATCAGGCCGTATTGTTCCGCTATACTGACGAACTGATCGGGAAATATCATTTCTTGCTTAGCGTTGCGCCAACGTACCAAAGTCTCCACACCAATTACGGCACCAGTGCTAAGTGCCACCTTGGGTTGATAATAATTGATCAGCTCACCGTTAGCGATAGCGGCACGCAACTCGTTCGCACCATAAGCTTTTTTTGCAGCGATGATGGCATCCCGCGATGGTGGCACCCAATTTTCCATCAGCTTTGCCAGTCGCTCAGGTGTCACGGGCTTAGTCAGATAACCCAACTCGGTAAGCTTATGCGCCTGCACCAGTTTCTGGACGGATTGCAGCACACGCTCATCCTCACCACTCACTAAAATGAGTGCGCCCACATAATGATGTTCAACCAGATGCCGTACGAACTCGACGCCGTCCATTTCCGGCATGTTGATATCCAGCAGTATCATATCCGGATGGCTATCCGGGTTATCTACCAATTCCAGCGCAGCGCGTCCGCTGTCGCGGGTGGTGACCGAGGAAAATCCCAAATTAACCAGCATACGCGCCAATAGTTTGAGCATGAATGACTCATCATCAAGCACCAGAATTTTAATTGCGGATTTATTTACCATAACGGTAGCCTTCCATAATTTATTAGTCCATGCACCACATGACAGCTATGGTTAAACCGTTACGAGTAATTGATGGTGTGGCATCGCGCTTCAGCCACGCGCTATGCTGCATGCGCTGTTAGCCTAGTATGCCGCAAGAAAACCGTCAACACTCGCCAGCTCATGTTCAAACTTGGGCAACAGCTCCGCCAGCACGTCCATATCGCCAGCTTTGCCAGCCGCTTCCATTTTGGCACAGAGTTCGCCCAGCGCCAGCGCCCCCACCGAGCGTGCAGATGACTTGAGCTTGTGTGCCAACGCACCGGCTACAGCTGTCTGCTCTGCCCCACAGGCAATACGCAACTCCGCCGCGATCTTGGCTGTGCTAATCTGGAAATCGTGTAAGAACTCACGAACCATGACCTCGTCGTCACCTATTAATACCTTGAGCACATTCACATCCACCGGTATCAGCGCGCCTTCGGCAAGCTGTGTGGGCATTGCTGATGCAACTGATATTGGTTCAGAAGTCAAAGTCGGCAGCCATTTCCTCAACATCGCTTTCAGATCGGCAAGTTGCACGGGCTTGCTCAGATAATCATCCATGCCAATGACCATGCATTGCTCGACCACCCCCTTAAGCGCATTAGCAGTGAATGCAATAATCGGTATATGTGTCCTGCTGGCTTCAGCAGTACGAATGGCGGTAGTCAGCTCATAACCATCCATCTCCGGCATATGCAGATCGGTGATCAAAATAGCATAATCGCCGCTTTGCCAGAGCGCCAGCGCTTCCCGACCATTGTTGGCAATATCGGCTGTGTAGCCGAGCAGCATGAGCTGTTGCACTATGACTTTCTGGTTTATCTCATTATCTTCAGCAATCAGAATCAGGCGTCCCTGCTGACGAGTCTCCTCGCGGGACAACGGTGTTGGTGCTACATTGACATCAACAGGTAGATTGTTACCTACACCCGACTTAGACCGACCAGCCGCTATCGCCACGGTGTTCAGAAAATCCCTGCGGGTCAGTACATTGCCATCTATCAAAACCAGATCAGCTTTTTTAAAATAGGGCTCACGACGCGGTCCACGCCCTATTGCTACGAAATGGATCTCCTGCTCAGGATGGGTACGGGCTGAGGTGCGCAAGCCATTCAGCAACAGATTGCTGCCATCGGTGTCAACGATGACGATACACGGACAGGATGGATGCTTGACTAACCACTCCCGGGCCGCCGCCAAATCAAATGCCCGCTCGACCAGCGCATGATCATAGATTAGATAGGTAGCTAAATCATCGACCAGGTTCCCGATTCCGCCCACTACCAGACAGGACAAGCCGGAAACCAGTGCAGGTGTCATATTGGTTTCGGAACTTAACTGCCCGCGCTGGAAAGGGATACGCACATTCAAAGTGGAACCTTTGCCCAGCTCGCTATGTAGCGTAATCTCGCCACCCATAATTCGTGTCAACTGGCGGGAGATGACCAAACCCAACCCGGTTCCACCGAAATTTCGTGTGGTAGAGGAATCAGCCTGAGTAAAGGGCGCAAACAACCGTGCCTGAGTTTCTTCATCCATGCCAATACCGTTGTCGGCCACACTAAATTCCAGCATTACTGATTCCGTATGACTTTCAGCCAGGACGACGCGAACCGACACTTGACCTGTGTGCCGTTGCCCACTTGAAAATTTGATAGCATTGTTGGTCAAATTGATCAGTATCTGGCGCAATCGGCCCGGATCACCCAGCACATCGGCGGGAATAGCCGGATCGGTAAATAACGTTAACTCCACCATTTTTTTAAGCGCCATGCGATCCATAGTTTCGCACACACTCTCAACGATAGCGGCAACACTCATGGGTACGAATTCAATCTGCAGCTTACCTGCCTCAATCTTGGAGAAGTCGAGAATATCGTTAATAACGGCAAGCAGGGCAAAGGCCGAGTCGTGGATAATATTAGCCATTTCCATCTGCGGGCCATTGAGACTGCTCTGTTGCAGCACATCTATCATGCCAATTACACCATTCATAGGCGTGCGTATTTCATGGCTCATCGTGGCAAGAAACTCCGATTTGGCGAGGTTGGCTTTTTCCGCGATAGTTTTAGCATTCTCCAGTTCGATATTCTTATCCTGCAACACCTGATCCAGGCGTTTACGTTCAGTAACGTCGCGTGCGGCAGCGAACACCCCTTGCAGGCGTCTGTCTCTGTCATAGAAAGTAGTCGCATTGTAGGACACCACCGTTTCCTTACCGTCTATGGCACGTGCGGTGAGCTCGTAGTCGGTAACCTTTTTTTCGCTCAGCACCAGTTTGATGCCAAACTCGGCCCGCTCCGGATCGGTGAAAAAATTCTTGAATGGCGCACCTATCAGTTCGTCACGCGTACAACCAGTCAGCGCCTCCATCTGCTTATTGACGTCAGTAATAATACCGGCTGGATTCGTCGTCATAATCGCATCAGTGTTGGCTTCGATGAGTGACCGGGTATAGAACTGATAGTCACGCAACCGCTGATCCAGCAATCGCTGTTCGGCTTCAACCTGCTTACGCGCCGTATTATCGGTGCCGATCAGCAGGTAGCCGATAATTCTATTTTGCGCATCACGCAATGCCGTGACCGACACCACTGCGGGGAAGCGGCTGCCGTCCTTGCGGACATAGGTCAATTCATAAATATCCTCAATACCGCGCGAGGCCTTGAACACCAATGCCTCAAAACCTGGTGTAATCGGCGTTTCAAGCTCAGTGCTCAACGCCTTGGCACGCGCGATCAATTCATCCGGATCGGAAATATCGGCTGGGGTAATCTTGTTCATGACGTCAGCGGCAGCATAACCCAGCATGCGTTCGGCACCAACGTTAAAAATCTGAATAACACCCTCTGCGTCGGTAGCGATACTGGAAAAATTAGCGCTATTGAAAATCGCTGTCTGCAATGCGCCGGCCTTCAGCAGTGCCGCTTCCGCCTGCTTGCGCGCGGTGTTGTCAGTACCAATCAGCAAGTAACCGATAATGGCGTTTTCAGCATCGCGCAACGCCGTAACCGACACGACTGCCGGGAAGCGGCTGCCGTCCTTACGGTTGTAAGTCAGTTCATAGATGTCCTCAATACCACGGGATGCCTTGAATACCAAGGCTTCAAAGCCAGGCTCAATCGACGTAGCGAGTTCAGCACTCAGCGCCCTGGCACGCACTATCACTTCCAGTGGATCAGAAATATCGGCCGGCGTAATTTTGTTAACGACTTCGGCGGCGGTGTAACCCAGCATGCGCTCGGCACCAATATTGAATAATTGTATGATGCCTTTTTCGTCGGTAGCGATAATCGAGAAATTGGCGCTGGTGAGGATCGCGCTCTGTAACGCCCCGGCTTTAAGCAGAGCCTCCTGACGTCGAACCTCAACAATACCCTCTGCCATGCCAGCAGCTAAATTATGCGTAATAGCATTACGAGTTTTTTTTGGCATAGCTATTTTCATCCCGCGCAATATAGGTATATTTTTATTTGCAGACATCAGCCATAAATTAAGCCGTTGGTTAGTTTTATAACAGCTGAACTTAATCCTAATGATTAAACCTGTCATTCTCTGTGCGCTATCGCACATAGAATGAACAAATAAGCATGTAAGCTTAGAGCAGACATACCCCAAAATGTTGCAGACTGGCTTGGCAAACTGAAACTATGCGGATTTATCTCACTTCTACATCTTGAACTACATACGTCACTAGCCGCCAGATCGGCATCCCAACTCGAATAACAGCACTGATATCAGCATGTGCTGAATTCAAGTATTTTTCAATATGAAATATTTTCCAGAGGGATAAATCAGGTGCGACTTACCCAAAGAAAGCTGGCAAAACCATGGTACCGGACATCTGCCCTAGTGCTTTTTTGCAGTATAGGATTAGTAGCAGAGCAGTCATTTGCCAGCGAGTCCAATCTGTCCGTCGTGCCACTACGCGCCAAGTACACAGAACTAGGCAAACAGCTGTACAACAATCAGTTCAATCGAGCGCTCTATCTGAATTCTGCAGAAACAACCCATGATTTAAAAGGTGACATCTATGCTGTGGTCGATTATCCGTTCCCCACGGTTAACCTGGCCCTCAATAACCCAGCGCATTGGTGTGATGTGCTGATACTGCATTTTAATATCAAATATTGTCATGCCACCGACAATAAGCACGACACTATCCTTAACGTAAACCTGGGCAGAAAATACTTTCAGCCATTGGCGGATGCCTATCGTCTCGAATTCAGTTATCGCGCAGTCATCACCACACCGGATTATTTCGCAGTGGAACTCAATGCTGAAAATGGCCCATTAAGCACGCGTGACTACCGCATCTGGATCGAAGCCACGCCAGTGACAAATGGACGCACTTTTTTACATATCACCTATGCCTATAGCTTTGGGTTAACTGGTCGTCTGGCCATGCAAGGCTATCTGGCCACCCTGGGCAGGGATAAGATTGGGTTCACGGTCACAGGCAAACAGCCGAATGGCTTACCTGTTTATGTTCAAGGCGTACGCGGCTTAGTGGAACGCAATACCATGCGCTACTATCTGGCCATTGATGCTTATCTTGCTGGCTTGAATACGTTGCCTAAAAATCAGCTGGAGCAGCGTCTACTGCGCTGGTATCAAGACACAGATCGATATCCCCGCCAGCTGCACGAAATAGAACGGGACGATTATCTTGCGATGAAACACAAGGAATACCTGCGGCAACAGTTAGCCCTCTAAATTATATAAACGGCACGAATATCGCCACTATCGACTGCTTGTTGGAAGCGGATGGGTAATGTCATGTATGAGATTAGTAACGTCCCTGCCCACGCCACGAAAACCGGTAAAGCGGCCAATCCCATCAAACATCGGCTCCCCACTCACCTGAAAAAACTGATGGCCACCGTCGGCATTAACCCGACTGCAGACCAAATCCAGAAATGGACGACGCGCTGCGATGTTAGCGGTGAGTACTGCCTGCTCGGTCTCATCCCACCTTACTGGATGGGCATCCCTGACATCACAAAGCACGCTATCAAATGGAATACCCAGCATGTCCTGCACGGGGCCATAAACCTTAGTAAAATTTCCCTGCTCATCCTGCTCCCAATACCAGTCTGATGACAACTCAGTCAGACGGCGGAAGCGGGCTTCACTTTTACGCAATTCAGCAGTTCGTTCCTGCACCATCTGTTCCAGCGTCTGGTTATAGGCCTTAAGTTTTTTATACAGCAAACGCACTTCCAGCATGTTATGGATACGTGTCTGCACTTCGATCAAATCCAGTGGTTTGGAGATGAAATCTTTCGCACCCGCAGCCAGTGCACGCAATTTATGATCAGGTTGAGCCGTAATGACCAGCACCGGAAGGTAAGCCGCGGTTTCAATTTTCTTCAGTTCTTCCATCACCTGAAAGCCGTCCATACCAGGCATTTGCAGATCAAGCAGAACAAGATCGTAATGATTGCTGCGATACAGATCAGCAACAGCATATGGATCTGTCGTCGACACAATGGAAGTATATCCAGCATCACGCAGCATTTCTTCAAGCAGCAGTACATTGGATGACTGATCATCAACGATCAATATGCTCGCATTAAGAATTGTTTGATCACTTATCATCGTATTTTTCCAGTTTCATCAAAATTTGCATTGGCACTGCGTGCGACACGGGAAAGTGCCCATGGATGATGTCAGTTTAAACCATTACTTAAATCAACGCGGCACCATTCACCGATTTAACACCAGCAATGTCGCATGCAGATTCAGTCGCTTTGCGTATTGCACCAGCAGGTGCTGATAAAACCTGGTATTTTAACCAAGCAAAAACAGACACTCTGCATCTGAATACGCAATTATAAAAACGCCTTAATGATCACGACCATGCCCGTTGCCGTTGCCGTTGCCACGATGGTCATTGCCATTATCATTGCCACGGTGATCATCCCGCTGATTGCCACGATTATCACCCCCGCGCTCGTCACGCCCATTATCATGGCGATAACGCTGCTGATTCTGGTAATACGGTACGTAATCATGTCGATACCAGTTGTCTTGTACAAAATAGACGCGTTCACCGCAGGCATTGTATTCGCGACAATGCTTTTCCCAATGCTTGGCATGCCCTGGCGGTACGCGGAGATATATAGGTGGGCGATCCCTTGGCACTTGCTGGACTATCATAGGTTGACGATAAATCACTTGCGGCGGCGGGTAGCCACCAATATCAAGTCGACCATAAAAGCCGGGTTGACCAATGCTGACCGAGACCCCAACATCGGCAGCGAGGACGGGTGTAGCAATAGCCGCAGTGGCGAGGGTTACTGCAATTAGTAGGCGTTTCATATGTTATCTCCTGTGGTAAATGTAACTAATTTACGAAATCCTGATCGATTGGTATTAATCCTTACGATCACGACTTCGTTCCTGCGCTTGTCCCTGTGGAACCAGCGCCCTTGGTGTCAACTGTTCCTGATAGCGTTGACGTACGATGGAATCATGTGGCCGATAACGGTAATTCTGCCGTTGTAATTCCTGCTGCTCCACGCGCTGGGGATAACGATCCTTAGCATACTGTCTTTGGTATGCAGGTAGCGGTGCAGGTGACGGTGCAGTACCGTAGGTCCACCTATCCCAACCTTCTCTATGTCGTTCCCAGCCACTCCCCCAATGCTCACCCCAACGTGGTGCCAAATCCGGCCACCATCCGTAAAAATAAGCGGGCGGCTGACGGTAGTAACGAACCGGGACACGCAGGATGAATACGGGCACAAGTTCTGGATCAACCATGTCCCAAGGCCCGTTGTACCAGATACTGGCATACCAGTTATCATCCTGATAAATCCAATACATACCATCATAAAAGAAGTAGTTAGTATTCAGTCGCGGTGCATAATAAACAGGGTAGCCAGGCACGACAACGAGTTCAGGGTAGGTCGGCAGGTTAATGCCTGTGCTTGCATCAGGCAATCGAACACCAACGTTACTCTGGGCTGAAGACACAATAGAATAGAGAAAAAGGCCTAAGGCAATGAATAAATATCTATTTTTCAGCATTTCTTGATCTCCAGTGCAATAATCACAGGTCAGTATCAGCTATCAACGAGATGTGATACCAGCCTTCGCTATTGATACATTATCTGCGCCTACCTGGAAACTTCAGTGCGTTAGCACACACAGCACTAACGTTCACCCTTGTTAGGTCAGGGTACATCAGCATAGTTCAGTATAGGCTATTAAACGTCGAAAATTGCTGATTTTGCTTTCATTCATCGGATGAATGGGACATGATGTTTTTTTCGAGGAATGTGGGTGCATATGACACAATTCAAATATTTCAGCATCGCTAAATTTGCCGCCACATTGGGTCTGTTGCTACTTGCCGGGTGTAGTTCAATTCCCACGCTAGTGCCGGATATGGCAATGACGCCATCTCATCCCGTACAGCTGGACGGCGCACATGGCCCCTTGAGCGCCAAGCAGAGCAAGGCGATACTCGACAGACTGAAAAGTCATAGTGCCGAAACCAATATCTTTGACCGACATCTGGTGCTGGAATCCGAGATTGTGGGCAGTCCGCTGGTGGTAGGTAACAAAGTAAAACTTCTGGTAGATGGCCCGACAACGTATAACGCCATGTTTGATGCCATAGAACATGCTAAAGACCATATCAACATGGAGACTTACATCTTTGAAGATGATGAAGTCGGACAACGTTTCGCTGCGCTGTTAATGAAGAAACAACAAAGCGGTGTGCAGGTAAATCTTATTTATGACAGCGTGGGCTCAATCAACACGCCAAAGGCGTTCTTTGATGCGCTAAAAGCAAGTGGCGTAAATGTACTTGAATTCAATCCGGTTAATCCGCTCACCCTACGCAAAGGCTGGAACGTCAACCGTCGGGATCACCGTAAACTCTTAATCGTGGATGGGCGGGTTGCATTTGTTGGCGGCATCAATATCAGCAGCGTGTATTCCAGCGGTTCATTTCGCAGCCTTAAATCGACTAAAAGCAATCAGGCATGGCGTGATACGCATTTGAGCATGGCCGGGCCCATAGTCAGCGAATTCCAGAAACTGTTCATGGCAACCTGGGTCGAGCAAAAGGGCGAGCCACTGGCACCCAGAGATTATTTCCCCGAGCCTAAATATCAAGGCAATGAAGTTGTACGTGCCATAGGCAGTTCACCTGAGGAGCCTTATAGCCAGATCTACGTCACTTTACTGTCGGCTATTAATAGTGCTGAAACCCAGATATTTTTGACCAACGCCTATTTTGTCCCAGACCCACAACTACTGGCAGCACTGAAAGCCGCTGTTCAGCGTGGTGTTGACGTAAGGTTATTATTGCCAGCAACAACTGATTCCTCATTAGTGTTCTATGCTTCGCGTTCGTATTATGATGAGTTGCTGAGGAGTGGTCTAAAAATCTATGAGCGAAGAGACGCGCTGTTGCATGCTAAAACCGCACTTATTGACGGCGTATGGTCAACCGTGGGCTCAACCAATCTCGACTGGCGCAGCTTCCTCAACAACCAGGAAATCAATGCCGTCGTACTGGGTCAGGATTTTGGTGAGCAAATGCAGGCGCTGTTCGAGCAAGACCTGGCATCATCCACACTAATCACCCTTGAAAATTGGCGGAAACGCCCTATCAGTGTGCGGATCAAAGAAAGCGCGGCACGTTTATGGGCGCGCCTGTTATGACCAATCCCAGGAAAGGCCTAACGCTTACGCACATCACTCAACAAGCGTTCGAATTCCTTTTTAACTACGGCATAACATTCACACACCCGCGACTCCAGTCCAGACTGGTCGAGTACGGTAATGTGACCGCGGCGGTAGCTGATGCACCCTGCTCGTTGCAAATGTCCGGCCGCCTCAGTAATACCTTCCCGACGCACACCTATCATCTTGGCGATCAGCTCCTGAGTAATCGTTAATTCATTCGATGGCAATCGATTGAGTGTTGATAATAACCAGCGACACAACTGCTGCTCGACCGAATGATGCCGATTGCAGACCGCAGTTTGTGACATTTGGGTCATTAATGCCTGCGCATAACGCAACATCAGGTCCATCATAAACCCACCTCGCTGGAACTCGTCCACCAGTAATGATGCCGGCAGTCGATAGCCATAGCCGCCGGTCTGAACAATAGCCCGGCTCGTCATAGTCTGACCGCCCATGAACAGTGCAACACCGATTACACCATCATTGCCCACCCCTGAAATCTCGGAGAATGCACCATTTTCCATCACATAATGCAGAGAAACTATCGCAGTCGTTGGAAAATAGGCGTACTGCAAACAACCACCAGACTCATGCAGAACCTCACCAAGTGGCATTGCAACCAGCTTCAGATGAGGTGCAATTCGCTCGAACTCAGGCGCGGACAGCACGGCAAGAAGATGGTTTTGACTGGGGGTTGAATCCACAAAGATCACCGAATAGTTGCCGAAATGGCGTGAAATTGATATCTACTGCAAACATACAGGGTGTCAATCGCGGGGCTGCATCTGTGCTATTCGCCGAGTGCTAGCACACGTGTGTGCAATGGCTATTAAGGTGAATGCCGTCACAGTGACGGTGAGCACACCTTTGTGCTCTCGAGATACAGCACCTGTCACAGCAGCAGGATTAACGACGGCCAATGAGCAGGCCTATCGCCACGCCAACACCTGCGGCTGCACCGATAGCTTTCCACGGATTTTCATGAACATAGGCATCGGTGGCTTTAGCTGCCGCTTTGGTTCTGGCAATCAGGGCTTCCTGAGCTTCCATCATGCGGGCCTTGGCGACCTTGAGTGATTCTTCTGCCTTGGCGCGTATCTCTGTGAGCTTTTCACCACCTTGACCAGCCGTCGCTTTAAGCAGTGCTTCAGCATCTTCCACAACTACTTGAAAATCTGCGATCAGTTGTTGTTTATTAACTTGCTCTGATAATGCTTCCATGCCTTTTTGGGTTGTTCGTTCAATTGCATTCATTAGTGTTTTCCTATCATGTAATGGGGTAAGTGATAAAGTAGCCGGCCAGTAGTAACTACGTTGCTAGCCGGCCGGGAATGTTAGTTGCGTGCAAAAGCAGACTGCTACAGGCTGCGCCCTTGTATGACCCGGATCAGTATCACGACAATTGCGATAACCAGAAGTACGTGAATAAATCCACCCAGGGTGTACGCGGTGACTACACCAAGCAACCACAGGATGAGCAAGATAACGGCAATGGTTTCAAGCATGTTTGGTACTTTCTATTAAGTTGGATTATTGACGATGCTTAACCTGCATGTCATTCTTGATGGAGGTCACGCCTTTGACACTACGTGTGACTTCAACCGCTTTGTCGATGTCTGCCGCAGTCGCGACAAATCCACTCAATTGCACTTGGCCTTTGTAGGTTTCAACGTTTATTTCTGCAGATTTGAGTGATGTCTCATGGAATACTGCAGCTTTTACTTTAGTGGTAATGACACTGTCGTCCAGGTATTCGCCGGTTCCTTCATGTTTGGAAGTTGACGCACAGCCCATGACGGTGGCCAACGTGGCAGTAAGGATGATGACGGATAGGTATTTAAATAGTTTCATGCTGTATGCTCCTGATTAGTTCAATCTGCGGTTTCATGCTTAAAATCATCCAGCGACAATTTCAGGTTGAATAATCTGCTTATTTTCAAGCAGCCTCCGTGCGCGACCGCACATAATCAGCAGAATATTAAATTCACACGCGACTTCACAGTAAGAACATGCTCAGGATAAGCACCATCAACCAGAATGCGCCACTTGAGCCATAACCAGCTGTGAATATTGTTTGAAAAAAATAAGAAAATTTATATGTACTGCGCATAACGAGATGAAACCAATCCCATTATTGGCAGTAATTTTAGAATGCAGCTTTTTTACTTCACAAGATTACTGCAATGATCTGCAATATTTAACGACAGCGAGAACTAGGCTGATAATTTGGTGAAATGAGTAGACATAAAAAAAGCTTATAACCCTTGCGGACTATAAGCTTTTTAATTTGTTGGCGGAGCGGACGGGACTCGAACCCGCGACCCCCGGCGTGACAGGCCGGTATTCTAACCAACTGAACTACCACTCCTTAACTAGCCCTAAGGCTAGAAATTAAACGGGTTGCATCACTGCAACCCGTTAAGATTGGCGTCCCCAACGAGATTCGAACTCGTGTTATCGCCGTGAAAGGGCGGTGTCCTAGGCCTCTAGACGATGGGGACCGTATTTACTGCAGCCTCACATTGTATCAGAATTTTCTGACTTTGAAAACTGGGTCATGGTGACACCCACTAACAAAGCCGCAAAACCTGCTGGTATTATCGCGATCCAGATACTCGGTTCGCCATACTTTACCAAATCAATAAAACCAAAAATCAAGCCAACTACGGTTGAAATCAAACCCAGCCAGACCATCATTACACCGATTTTATGCATATGCTAACCCAATGTTTTAGCTATCTTGTGTAGCGCCAAATTTCCAGCGCCACCACATGAGAAGCAAGATTATACCTGCTTAAATATAGGTGTCAAGGCTTATCGCGGTGCCAACGCAACTGTATGCGTAAATGGCGATAATCATCCACACCCAAACTATCCACGAGCAAAGTCAGATGGTACGACTCGCCTTGCTCACCTTTAAACCATACCACGGTCAACGGCGCAGTAATAAATGCAGACTTCAATTTAACTGATCGCCATACGCCACGATCCAACAATTGATAACCTGAGTCAGTCACTTCAATTGCAGTCACCAGTGGTGATGTTAGTCGTGCGTAATAAAAGCCAGCACTCAGCAACACGACCGCAGCACCTAACCACGCCCACCATGCATGCAACCACGCTAAAGCAAACATAGCTACGATATGCGCCGCCATTACCGCCACTCGCAACCGCAATGAAGGCTTGAGCGGAATATTCAGCGTTACGCTAATCACTCACCCCATCGATATTGATGACAAAATTGTGGCAAACGCTCAACCATTTCATGCCGATCAAAGAACCGGTCAGCACGATTCAACCGCGCCTGGTCGCGCTCATCATCCGATCCACCAAAACAGAATATGGCAACATTCAGCATTAACTCCATGCGTATTTTACGTATTGCATCCTGCGGATCAAAATCATCGGTCAGCGTATCCAGATCAAGAAAAATAAAGCGATAGAGCAATATATGCTCAAATCCGCCCAATGCGTCCAAATCCAAGGTAGTGACCATTTCCCAGCCCTCAGGAACGGCTGCCTGCATGCTGGCTTGCAGAGCCACATCATTCGTCATCAGAATAAATTTACGTTGCAGCCTTGCTGCGATTGTCGGTGATGTCATATAAGCTACTCTTCAGCAAAATAAGCGGTCAATAAAATCCGTTGCGCCCACAAATGCGCATCAACTGAAGTAACTAACTGGTTTAACCTGTTGGTTAACGCAGCCAAAGTCGGTGTAATCTCAATGCATGCCTGCTCAGGCAAATCAGGCGCCACTGACAAAGCAATCCGCACAATCACTTTGTCATGAGTCAATATACGTACCCAGTCACCATCAAACTCGCGCTCGGTTAAGTAGGTGCGTGCGTTAATTTTAATACCATAAGGAATAAGTTTAGCTTGACGATCAGCATCAGGGATTAATTCGGCGCGATATTCCTCACGCGCATCACGTTCATCATCGCGTAAACGCGCCTGCTCCCAGCGCCAATCAAATATACCTGCCGCTGCCCGCCGATAAACCAGGGACAACCATGCCAATTCGGGTACATCGGCATAATCAGACCAGGTCGTCAGTGATGCCTGCAAAGCCACTTCCAACCACTCACGAAAGCCCGCAGAAGGCGAAGCAATCAGCTGAGTAAACGCCTGGACAGGAAATTTCAGCAAGAAGCTGGTCCCGACCAATCCGGCTTCACCTATGCTAGCTGCGCCTGTACCTGCAAGTTTTTTGCCATTAAACCAGACATCCTGACCCACCAATGCGGTTTCCCAGCCCATTTCTGCATACACTTGCAGCATGGGGGATAACACATGAGCGTACCAGGCATGAGTATGTGTAGGAAAAAAATCACGCGGCGCCACCAGCACCAGACAAACCTGATTCCGGTCCAGCCACACACCGCCGCCGCCCAAGGGGCGACGTATCACGGGAACAGGTACATCAGCGACTAACTCAGCCGCAATAGACTGATGCTGTCCTAAACAAAAATGTGCTGCCGGCTGCCCCCAGATTAATACGGGGTCGTCCCCCGCACGCATGACCTCTGCCACCCCCGCGTAAGTGGCATGAAAATCTTCTGGGCTACATTCGCCTAAATCTATCCAACGGGCTTTTAGTTGCTGGATGGTGTATCTCCCACAGGTGCAGGAGCATCATCTTTGAAAAACTTGCCGAAGTAGAAATCTCGGCGATTCAGCAACTCTAATTCCCGCGCCCGCGCTGCCAAACCCTCACGCATGATTTCAGCCAGGTATTTCCCTTGCTCTGCATCCAGCACATGGATTTCACTAATCAAATCTTCGTCCACATCGACAAAGTGAGCAATAAAGCCTTCAGGTGGTTGCACGTGAAGCAACCATGATTGGCAAGTTTCGTCTTCCGCATCCAGCGGGCTCATCGTGATTTTACCCAACCAGGCCAAACGTGCTGCCTGATTGAAATAACGGATGTCCAACTTTTTACCTTTTTTATACTTATTCAGCTCATTTTTTAACGAACCCACATCGGTAACTTTAATTGATTTCATTTTTTATTCCTTAACAATTTAGCGGTGCAACACCACTTCTAAAACAAAACGACTGCCTACATAAGCTAGCAATAGCATCACAAAGCCCAACCAGGTCCAGCGTACCGCGAGTTTTCCACGCCAGCCACGCAAACGTCGACCACCTAATAAAACCGCATAAATAGTCCAGGAAAGTACGGCAAATATGGTTTTATGATTAAACTCGGCAGGTTTATGAAAAATCTCCTCAGAAAATACCACGCCCGTTACCAAAGTCAGCGTCAATAAAGTAAAACCCAAACCCAGTAAACGGAATAACAAACTTTCCAATGTCAGCAATGGCGGTAAATTAATCGTAAATCTCGTATCTTGTACATGATGCAAACGTCGTTCAACCACTGACATGAGTGTCGCGTGCAATGCCGCGATCGTGAACAGGCTGTAAGCGAGAATCGCAATCAGCAAATGCATGCGAAACGCCAGCAACTCGGTATTCGCAAGCAAATGTGTGGATGGCACCCACAGTGGCAACCACACCACCACAGCGGCGATCCCCGCCAGCGGGGCATTTAACGCTTCCATGCGCGAATGGAAGCTGCTTAACCAGTAAATCAATATCGCAAGCGCAACCACCATGGAAACCACATTACCCATACCCAATTGCACACCATCAGGCATAACGGTAGATGCGCCTAACAACATGACATGCGGTACCAGCGGCAACAATAATGCATAAGATTCCCACGCTGCTGCATGTCCAACCCCGCGCCAGCGGGTACGCCAAAAATGCCAACCAACAACGGCATAGAGCAAACTTACAAGTGGATAAAGCCAGTTGATACTCATCTGAGGTAAAATAGGCGAAATGCGAAAAGCAAAGTTTACATCATATCCTCAACATTTTGGCGAACTATGGAACATTACCCATGTTAGAAAACCTTACTACACGCCTTGCCTCAGTCATTAAAAACATACGTGGCCAAGCCCGTTTAACTGAAGACAACATCCAGGATGCACTGCGTGAAGTACGCATGGCACTGCTCGAAGCAGACGTCGCACTCCCCGTCGTTAAAGATTTCATCAACGATGTGAAACAAAAAGCATTGGGGGTCGAGGTGTTGCAAAGCCTCACGCCAGGACAGGCATTCATCGGCGTAGTACACAATGAGCTCACCGCGCTCATGGGCACAACACATGTAGGCATCAACCTGGCCACCACGCCGCCTGCGATTATTTTAATGGCAGGCTTGCAGGGCTCAGGCAAAACCACCAGTAGCGGTAAACTCGCCAAATTGCTCACTGAGCAAATGAAGAAAAAAGTGCTCCTGGTCAGTTGCGACGTGTACCGTCCTGCCGCGATAGAGCAGTTGAAAACGCTCGCAGCCCAACTTGGTGTGGATTTCTTTCCTTCCACCGATGCACAGAAGCCGTTAGACATTGCACTGGCAGCGCAAGATTACGCCAAAAAACATTACCATGATGTGCTCATCGTCGATACCGCCGGTCGTTTAGGTATAGACGAAGCCATGATGAACGAGATTAGCGAACTACATCGCTCGCTTAATCCTGTCGAAACGCTGTTCGTCGTTGACGCCATGCAAGGACAGGATGCTATTAATACAGCGCGCGCGTTTAATGACACCCTGCCCCTCACCGGTATCATCCTCACCAAACTGGATGGCGATTCGCGCGGCGGCGCGGCGTTATCGGTACGCCATATCACCGGCAAGCCGATTAAATTCATCGGCGTGGGTGAAAAACTCACCGGCCTGGAAGCTTTCCACCCTGAACGCATGGCTTCACGCGTGCTGGGTATGGGTGACGTACTCTCCCTCATTGAAGATGCACAACGCAACGTCGATCACGCTGAAGCGGCGCGCTTTGCCGATAAAATCAAGAAGGGTAAAGGCTTTGATCTGGAAGATTTCAAGGCACAAATCCAGCAAATGCGCAAAATGGGCGGCATCTCCGCGCTGATGGACAAACTCCCGGGTGCGGCTGGCGCAGCAATACCTGCAGGCGCCGATGAGAAAGCGGTCAACCGTATCGAAGGCATTATTAACTCCATGACACCGCAAGAGCGCAGCAAGCCAGAAATACTCAAGGCCTCACGCAAACGCCGCATTGCCGCTGGTGCAGGTGTATCCGTACAGGAAGTCAACCGCCTGCTCAAGCAATTCGAACAAGCGCAAAAAATGATGAAGATGATGTCTAAAGGCGGCCTATCAAAAATGATGCGCGGCATGAAAGGCATGATGCCAGGAATGTAATGCTCAACTATTATATCTACTACCGCGTGCTGACTGATGACCTCGACACCGAGCGACAAATACGCAGCATGCAAGCCAAACTAGGCTGCCGTACTGGTGTGTATGGCAGCCTGCTTAAACGTCAGGATGATGCGTTCACCTGGATGGAAATCTATGCCAACATCACTGATCAAACAGCATTTGGTCGGGCTCTCCATCAGGCGCTAAGTGAATTTGACATTGAGATGTTTATCAATGGCAAGCGTATAACCGAATGCTTCATTGGTGAATCAGAGCAACCTCATCACTGCCGTGCGTGACGCAAGTTAGGCGGCAAGCCCCCCACACTAAAATTGGTTCGCCAAGGATTAATATCCAGCCCGCCACGTCGCGTATAGCGTGCGTAAACTGAGAGCTTCAGCGGATGACAGTTGCGCATGATATCGACGAATATGCGCTCCACGCACTGCTCATGAAATTCATTATGGTTGCGAAAACCAATTAAATAACGCAACAAACCCGCAGGCTCTATGGGCGCACCGACATACTGTATCTGTACCGTTGCCCAATCTGGCTGGCCTGTCACCAGGCAGTTCGATTTTAATAAATGCGATACGTAAGTTTGCTCTACTGTTTCCGCTTCAGCCTGCACCCTCAGCAAGTCCGGATTTGGCGTATAGCTCTCAACATCAATATCCAAACGATCTAACAACTCCCCTGCCAGCTCACCCATAGCCAACTGGGCAAAGTCCTCCGGTAAAGTTAACCGCACCTGCACAGGTGCGCCCACAACAGCACTGATATCGGTACGCAATTGCGCCACCAGCACCTCGTGACTGACTAATCGCGTTTGATTATATGAATTCAAATACAGCTTAAACGACTTGGATTCAACAATATTCGGCGAATCAGCAGGTACGATAAAAGTCGCAATAGCCACCTGAGGTTTACCCCGCAGATTCAACCAGGACAGCTCATAAGCATTCCAAATATCTGCGCCCATAAACGGCAAATCGCCAACCAGACCGATTTCATCACGCTTGATCTGCCGGGGAATCGCAAAGAGCAAACTTGGATCGTAATCCACTTGATAACAAGTGGGTTTGCCAAGCAGCGTATCAGTTAAGGAGGTATCAGTCATAATGAGTAAAGTTTTATAACGCGTAAGGCAGGTCTTGCAGGCTAAGCAAGGCGCCATCTAACGACTTCAAGTGGAGCGGCTGCGTTGCTACGCTACTAATCTGCATCACTACCAAGGCATCCCAACCGCCGTCGAGCGCTGGTTGCGCATTGACTACCATGCCCATCGCCTGCCCCTCCATATCAGGACTATAAACCTCATCACCTGCAGCCATGGCCACATCACTATGCACCAGATACATGCGCCGTTTGAGCTTACCCAAATACTGAGTGCGGGCGACGATTTCTTGTCCGGTATAACACCCTTTTTGAAAATTCACACTATTGGTCAAATCAAAGTTAACCATCTGCGGTACGAATTGTTCTTGTGTTGCCAGGGTAATAGTAGGTACACCAGCATGGATTTCCAGCCATTGCCAGTACGCTTCATCTACCAGGACAGCATGCTGTTGCGACAGCTGCGCCAACAAATATTCTTTATCGGTAGCAGGCGCAATAATTTGATAACGCTCAGCGCTAAAACGAATAACCAGATTCGATCCTGCCTCAGCTGTTTTCATGTCGGCATCAGGCAGACAGCCAGCAATAACCTTAACCAGCTCTGCAGCACGGTGACCCGCGACCCCGATACGCACAAGCTCTTCGCGCGCATCACGTGCTTTAACTTTTGCGCGCAGAATATACATGGATAAGCGTTTTTGCAAAGAGGGCTGTAATTCCGCAGGTAGTTGCAAATAAGTGCTATCTGCCTGCCCCCACAATAAGAAACTACCTAATAGACGCCCTTTAGGTGAGCAAAAGCCACTAAATTGCGCTTGCTGCTGCGCTAATTGGCGTGCATCGTTGGTGAGTTGCCCTTGCAGAAAAGTAGTGGTGTCGTCGCCTTGAAAGGCAATTAATCCAACATCAGAGAGATCGGCATAAACGGCCTGTGTAGCGAGTGCATCAGTGTATGCGTGTGACATTTTAGGTTTTTGTAGAATATGATGAAGATAAAGCATTCTACCTAAAAACCAGGCCGGAAAAAATTCAGGCAATAAAAAAGCCGACCATCAGGTCGGCTTTTTTGCAAATAAGAATGAATTCTTATTATTTAGCAGCAGCGTCAGCAGCAGCAGCTGGAGCAGCAGCTTCAGCAGCGGCTGGAGCAGCAGCAGCAGCAGCGTCAGCAGCAGCAGCTGGAGCAGCAGCAGCAGCAGCGGCTGGAGCAGCAGCAGCAGCAGCGTCAGCAGCAGCAGCAGGAGCAGCAGCTTCAGCAGCAGCTGGTGCAGCGTCAGCAGCAGGAGCAGCAGCTTCGTCTTTTTTACCACAAGCAGTTAAAGTTAAAGCCATCAAAGCAGCGATCAGTAAAGAACGGGTCATTATATGAATCTCCAAAAATTTTAAAATACAACAAAAAATCCAAATGCACACACCCTGTATAAAGCGTGAGCGTGGACAAACGAAGAATCTTATTCGTTCGTAGCAAAATTATACGCAATATTTTTTGTTTGTGTACATCAGTTATTAATTTTTTTCGCATATTAGCAACACTACACCATGATAAAATGGGCGCAGCTGCTGCAATTAGCATTTTTCACTCGAACACTCTAAGGATATTTGACATGTTTAGCGCAAAAAACACGATAGCTGTTACCGATCCCGATTTATGGAAAGCCATGGAGGACGAACGTGGTCGGCAAGAAGACCATATCGAACTCATCGCTTCAGAAAATTACACCAGCCCTGCGATCATGGAAGCCCAAGGTTCTGTGCTCACCAACAAATACGCCGAAGGCTACCCTGGTAAGCGCTACTATGGTGGCTGCGAATATGTAGACGTGGCTGAGCAATTGGCAATTGACCGCGTCAAACAATTATTCGGTGCAGAGTACGCCAACGTCCAACCACACTCCGGCTCACAAGCGAATGCTGCGGTTTATTTATCTGTGCTCAAACCCGGTGACACCATCCTGGGCATGTCACTCGCGCATGGTGGCCACTTGACTCATGGCGCATCGGTCAATTTCTCAGGTAAGCTCTTTAACGCCATTGCTTATGGCTTACACCCGGAAACCGAAGAAATCGATTACGATGAAGTCGCTCGTTTGGCACTGGAACATAAACCAAAAATGATCGTTGCAGGTGCGTCCGCGTATTCACTAGTAATAGATTGGCAGCGTTTCCGTGACATCGCTGATAGCGTAGGCGCATACTTATTTGTCGATATGGCGCATTACGCCGGCTTAATCGCTGCAGGCGTTTATCCTAGCCCTGTCGGCATTGCCGATTTTGTCACCTCTACCACACATAAAACCTTACGCGGCCCACGTGGCGGTTTGATTTTATCGCGTGCCGAATTTGAAAAACCGCTCAATTCCAGCATCTTCCCTAATACTCAAGGCGGCCCATTGATGCACGTTATCGCGGCCAAAGCCATTGCGTTCAAAGAAGCTATGGGTGACGACTTCAAAGCTTACCAGACCCAAGTGATTGCTAACGCCCGCATCATGGCTACCACTTTGCAAGCTCGCGGTTTACGCATTGTTTCTGGCCGTACCGATTCACATTTATTCCTGCTTGATTTGCAATCTAAAAATATCACAGGTAAAGATGCAGAGGCAGCATTAGGCTTGGCACATATCACCGTCAATAAAAATGCGATTCCAAATGACCCGCAAAAACCATTTGTAACATCAGGCATCCGTATCGGTACTGCCGCGATGACTACACGTGGATTTGGCGCACAAGAAGCGGAACAATTAGCGAACCTGATTGCGGACGTATTAGATGCACCTGCCGATCAAGCCGTTATTGCTCGTGTTGCGCAAGATGCCCAGGCCATGTGTAAGCGCTTTCCTGTTTACGGCTGATGAAATGCCCGTTTTGTCTATCGTTTGATACCCATGTCCTTGACTCACGTGTCACGGACACGGGTGATGCTGTGCGCAGGCGGCGCCGTTGTGCGGCTTGTGACAAGCGCTTTACTACCTATGAAACGGTGGAATTACGCCTGCCCCAAGTAGTCAAAACCAACGCCAGCCGTGAAGAGTTTTCACCCGAAAAGCTCCGTGAAGGCTTCCGTCGCGCACTGCACAAACGCCCTGTCCCCACTGAATATGTCGACCAGGAAATCAACCAGATCGTCCAGCATGTACTTGCGCTGGGTGAGCGTGAGATTCCTGCTCGCCAGGTCGGTGAAATGGTCATGCACGCGCTCAAACGCCTGGACAAAATCGCCTACATACGCTTTGCCTCGGTTTACAAAAGCTTTCAGGATGTCGATGATTTCCGTGACGTATTAAGAGATCTGGACAAAGCAGAAAAATAACCATGTGGACGAGTGCAGACTACGCCTACATGGCACATGCTTTACAACTCGCCGAGCGCGGTCTTAACACCACCTCACCCAATCCCCGCGTAGGCTGTGTCATCGTCAACGCTGGGCATATCGTGGGCGAAGGCTGGCATCAACGCGCAGGCGAAGCTCACGCAGAGGTTCATGCCTTGCTCACTGCTGGCGAGCAAGCACGAGGCGCAACGGCTTATGTCACATTAGAACCATGCAGCCATTTTGGGCGTACGCCACCGTGTGCGGATGCGCTGATACATGCAGGAGTGAGTCGCGTTATTGCCGCCATGCAAGACCCTAACCCGCAGGTCGCAGGCAGCGGCCTGGCGCGCCTGCAAACAGCAGGAATTGCGACCAGTAGCGGCTTGCTCGAAGCACAGGCACGACAACTGAATCGCGGTTTTATCCAGCGCATGACGCTCAAACGGCCTTGGCTCACCCTTAAAACAGCAGCTAGCCTGGATGGCAAAACCGCGCTGTCTTCTGGCGAAAGCAAATGGATAACAGCCGCACCTGCACGCCTGGATGTACACCGCTTACGTGCGCGCTCGTGCGCCATCCTCACCGGCATAGGTACCGTGCTGGCTGACGACCCCAGTTTGAACGTGCGCGACATAGCGACCACACGCCAACCGCTCAAAATCATCGTCGACAGCCAATTACGCACGCCGCCACACGCCGCAATTTTGAAACAGCCAGGCACTCTCATCGCGCATAATTGCATCGACACGAGCAGACAAGCTCCATTAATCGCGGCCGGCGCGGAATTAATACATGTCGTCGATGAGTCAGCTCAAATCAATTTACCCGCGCTCATGGCTTTGCTCGCCCAGCGCGGTATTAACGAAATCATGACCGAAGCCGGTGCCAGACTCAACGCCGCATTGATACAAGCTGATTTGGTTGACGAATGGATGATGTATATCGCACCGGCACTACTCGGCAATGATGCTCGCGGCTTATTTACCTTGCCGCAGCCTGATACAATGGCCGCACGTCGCAAATTAAGCTTCACTGACACCCGGCTCATCGGTACCGATTTACGCATCACAGCACAATTTATAAGGGATTAACAACATGCTTTGGATAGAATTATTAGGATATTTAATCATCATCCTCATTGCGGCTGAGGTTTTTGTGAATGCACTGGAGCATTTAGGCGAGAAACTCAATATCTCGGAAGGCGTGACAGGTTCACTATTCGCGGCTGTTGGCACCGCGCTGCCTGAAACGCTGGTTCCCTTGCTGGCAATATTCGCGGGTACAACCGATGCTGCAGTCAATCAGGAAATCGGTGTAGGCGCCATTTTGGGTGCACCACTGATGCTGTCGACATTATCACTCTCATTACTCAGCTTTGCCGTGTTGGCTAAACGTGGTGTAGCCGGAACTTATACCCCAGAACGCACAGGGCTGACGCGTGACCTTAATTTCTTTCTGATGGCATTTAGTCTGGCCTGCGTCGCCATGTTTGTACCGCACACCAACAGCGCCATGCGGGCAACACTCTCATTTGGCATGGTCTTCATCTACTTTATCTACATTATGATGACCCTGCGCGCATCGGCTGAACTGGTCGAAGACGGTCATGGCACTGAAGCTGAAGGCGCAATGTTTTTAAGTCGCATCGGCATCCCCACCAATATCATCACTATCATGGTACAACTCTTATTGGGCCTGGGTTTATTGGTCTTAGGTGCCGAAGGTTTTATCCACGGCATACAACAAGCCGCGCCTATCCTGGGTATCACTGCGCTGATGTTGTCACTGATGATCGTACCAATTGCCACAGAACTGCCTGAGAAAGTAAACAGCATCTTGTGGATACGTCGAGATAAAGACACGCTGGCATTTGGCAACATCACCGGCGCAATGGTGTTTCAAGGCACTTTACTACCCGCAATTGGTATCAGCCTGACACCATGGACACCACAGCCCGCGGTGTTCTTAGGTATCGTCATCACCTTGATTGCGGCAATGTGGCTGCGCATTATGCTGGCACGCGGCGATCTGAAAGTGTGGCATTTATGGGTCAATGGCTCACTCTATGTGCTGTATTTGAGCCTGATGTTATTCTATATTTAACCGCTCCAAACGATACCGCAGCGCGCGAAAAGTAATACCTAACAATTTCGCCGCTGCGGTTTTATTGTAACGCGTCTGCACTAAAGCCTCTTCTATCGCCTCGCGCTCAATACCGTCCAGATAATCTTGCAACGGCCATTTCGCACCCGCTACACGCTCAGGCAACAACTCGTCTACCGCTGGTGTTAAATGCAAATCTGCCGCAGCGATAACTGCACCAGAAGTCAGTGCTAATGCACGCTCCAGAATGTTCTCCAGTTCCCGAACATTACCTGGAAAATCATACTGCGTTAATGCCGTTAAAGCAGAAGTATTGAGCACAGGAGCAGGCATACCGGCCTCCTGCGCCAAACGCGTTAACAGGGTTTGCGCCACGCTGGCCACATCTTCACGCATATCGCGTAAAGCAGGCATTTTCAGACTGATCACATTCAACCGATAAAATAAATCCTGGCGAAAACGACCCGCTTCCACACATTGCGCCAGATTTTGATGTGTAGCACTGATAATACGCACATCAATAGGCTCTTCCACACTGCTGCCCAACTTACGCACTTTCTTTTCCTGTATCACGCGCAGCAACTTCACTTGCATAGCCAATGGCAAATCGGCGACTTCATCCAAAAATATCGTACCGCCTTGCGCCGCCTGAAAGAAACCGTCACGTTCACTGTCTGCACCAGTAAACGCGCCCTTTTTATAGCCAAAAAATTCAGACTCCATCAAGTTTTCCGGGATAGCGCCACAGTTAACGGGCACAAATGGCAGTGCTGCACGGTTACTTTGTTGATGTATCAAACGCGCAGCCAGCTCCTTTCCACTACCCGACTCTCCCGTGATATATACAGGTGCCTGAGTGCGCGCCAGCTTGCCTATTAATTCACGGGCCTGCTGCATCGCCGGAGAATTCCCCACCAGACCCTGCATTGCCAAGGTGGTTTTTTCAGGCATTTTCAGCGCCGACTTCACCAGCGCTCGCAACTGATCCAATGTCACCGGTTTATTAATGTAATCAAACGCACCCGCTTTCAACGCTGTCACTGCGTTATCGGTATTACCATGCGCAGTCAACACCGCCACCGGCAGCGTGGGTTGTGTTTGTTGAATAAAACGTACAATTTCCAAACCATCACCATCAGGCAGGCGCATATCAGTTAAACATAACGCAAACTGCTGCTGTGTTATGGCAGCCATAGCCTGAGCAACTGTTTCGGCTTTAACCACATCCAGGCCCATACGAATTAAACTCATTTCCAGCAATTCTAAAATATCCGACTCATCATCAATGATGAGCACTGTACGATCTAACATCGTGCCTCCAAACAACTTATTCTAAAATGGCCGCCATCACCTGACACATAATCAAGGCTGGCATGATTGGCCAGACATAATTCTTTTGAAATATACAGACCCAAACCGGTACCGCTACTTTCTGTGGTGAAGAATGGCTCAAACAAACGTACCTGATTCGCCTCTGAGACGCCTGGTCCATCATCCTGCACATGTATTGCTACGCCATGCTTCACCTGCAAAATACTGATCCGTACACTGCCTGTCTGTTGTTGCGAATGCCTTACTGCATTTAATATCAGGTTGGTCATGACCTGCCATAAATGCGCGTGATCAAAGCAAACTTCTGCGTGATCAACGCAATACAGGTGAAACAGTGCTGGAGGCAACCCCTGGTCATGCACAAACTCCTCAACCAATTTAGCCACAAAATCATTTAAACCGATACGCTCAAGCTGAGCCCGATCACGCCGATTTAACGCCATCACATCAGTCACCAGATGATTGATGCGCTGAGCATTCTTAAACACAATTTCCAGCAAACGTTGCTGTGACTTATCCGCCAGCGTATCTTCCCGCAAAATCTCAGTGGCGTGACTGATTGCAGCGAGAGGATTACGTATTTCGTGCGCAATATTAGCGGTTAAACGTCCCAGGGCTGCTAATTTGATTTGCTGCGCCTGCTCATGAGTGCGCGTCATATCCTCCAACACCAATACCGCGCCCATCACCCGTTTATCAGTCACCGCAATAAAACGCGGCAGATAGTGTCCGCCTTCGCTACCCAGTTTAATCGGCGGGAATTCAGCCCAGGGATTTTTACGCCAGGTCTCAAGAAACTCAGCCAGCACCGGTATGGTCAGTAACACGCCAGTTCCAGACCCCATGCTACCTGCGTCAGCGTGGCGCAGCAGGCTTAATGCACGCTGGTTAGTCTGGCGTATGCGTCCTTCACCATCCAGCACCACTACACCATCCTGCATATCATCAATCACCAATTGATTGATTTGTGCCATGTTCTCCAAATCAACAGCTCGCGCTTTGGCTAATTCCTCACTCACCCGTATGCGCTGTGACAAGGCATTGGCAACTGCCGCTGTGGCAAAAAACACCATCCCCAACAAGCCTGCCTGTGCGTAATCCCCAACCGACTGCTGTGCATTAAGTACATTCAAAGTTTGCACAATGAGCACACCAAAAGCAGCCAAGGCCGCATGAAACATGACTATGCGGCCTTGCGCCACTAAACCGCTGGATGCAATTGACACCACCAGCAACAATCCCAAACCGCTGCGCACACCGCCACTGGCAGCCATCATCAATAAAATGATGACCACATCAATCACGATTTGCAAATTCAATTGAATATTAAATGCAGGTCTGCGCCACGTTATTATCACCGCAAACAATACCGCAAACGCGAGATAAATCCCTGAATAAACCGTGAACACAACAGTACTAGCTTGTCCAAACATAGGTTGCCCGCTATCCAATAGACTGGATAACAAAAACACACCCGCGACAATTAAACGGTATAAATTAAGATAATGCAGGGATTTCCAGCTACGTGTCACGCGGTCGTTGGCTGCTGACTGGAGGGGAGATGCGGCGTGATTCACAACGCGATAACTAAGCTTGAAAATCGCAAGCTTGCGCATGAATCCGGCATTGCATGACGCTTTTTAACCAAGCATGTCATGAATAAGATGATATTTTTTTGCATGGATTTAATCCGTCTATGCGCGGCAAACTGCCGCTGCTAATCTTTATTCTTAGTTCGAAATTCACGCTCATGCTCTGCGCAACAAAACCATGCAGACGCATCACCGCATGCGTCACTCTGTGGCAAATGCACACCACATTGCTTACAACGCACCATGTTTTCGACAGGCTTAGATCGTGCAACAGTGCGATCAACGGCGTGCTGATTGCGCCACCACCAGTAGACTATCCCACCCACCAAAATCAGTAATAAGAGTTTGGCCACGACTAATACGCCCTGTCGACAGAATATTCTGCCAAACGGATTAACTGTTGCTTGTATGGCGTTTCCGGCAGGATGGTCAATGCATTCAGTGCCAGATCGACTTCAGCGCGAGCCTGAGCACGGGTGTAATCCAATGCGCCACTGGAAAGAACAGCAGACAACACTTCGTCAAACACCGTCAAACCGCCATTTTCAATAGCATGACGCGCTAACTTCATCTGATCATCAGTACCATATTTCAACAAAAACAACAGTGGCAATGTTGGCTTACCCTCAGCCAAATCATCCCCTACATTTTTGCCTGTCGTTTCATGATCACCAGAGTAATCCAATACATCATCGATCAACTGAAATGCCGTTCCTACATGCATGCCATATAGCGCCAAAGCCTGCTCCGTACGTACATCAGCCCCACCCAAAATACCACCCAAGCGTAATGCAGCTTCAAATAATTTCGCTGTTTTATAGCGAATAACACGTAAATAATCAGCTTCACTGATATCAGCATCATTGCAATTCATCAACTGCAACACCTCGCCTTCAGCGATGATATTAGTTGCGTCTGACAACACCTCCATTACGCGCATTTGCCCAACACCAACCATCATCTGGAACGCACGTGAATAAAGAAAATCACCGACCAGCACGCTTGCCGCATTACCAAACAAGGCATTAGCTGTTTCACGACCACGGCGCAGAGCAGATTCATCCACCACATCATCATGCAGCAAAGTCGCGGTATGAATAAACTCGACTACCGCAGCCAATTCATAATGGTACTCACCCACATAACCCATTGCACCCGCAGACAACAAGACCAAAGCAGGACGTAAACGCTTACCACCACTGTTAATGATATATTCTGATACTTGACTAACCAGCACCACCTCAGAATGTAAGCGCGCGCGTATCACTGCATCGACACGCTGCATGTCTGCTGCTAAAAAAGCTTGAATTGCCTGCATTATCACTAACCGATTATTAAAATGAGTTAATAGTAGGCAGGGCAGACAGCTTAGTCAAGCACGCGATTTGTCTTGTTATCAACTAAGGTTTGACGTTTCCTCTTGATTTCTTTATAATTCTACGCTTCTCTCTAGTTATAGAAATTTGGAGTTCACTATGTATGCGGTCATAAAAACCGGCGGTAAGCAGTATCGCGTTATCGCAGGCGAAAAAATTAAAGTAGAACAGATCACCGCGGACGTAGGCAGCGAAATTGTGTTGGATCAAGTGTTTATGGTTGCCAATGGCGACGATATCAAGATCGGCGCACCGCTAGTCAACGGCGCTAAGGTTACTGCTACTGTGTTATCACACGGTCGTCACGACAAGGTTAAGATTTTTAAAATGCGTCGTCGTAAGCATTACCAAAAGCACCAAGGTCATCGTCAAAATTACACCGAAATCCAGATCAGCGGCATTTCAGCTTAATAGGAGCTAAAACATGGCACATAAAAAAGCAGGCGGTAGTTCGCGTAACGGTCGTGACTCCCACTCGAAACGCCTAGGCGTTAAACGTTACGGTGGTCAATTGGTATCCGCTGGCAACATCATCATTCGTCAACGTGGTACTGAGTTCCACGCAGGCGAAAACGTAGGCATGGGCAAGGATCACACTTTGTTCGCTACGATAGAAGGCACAGTACAATTTGCCATCAAAGGCGCATTTAAACGCAGAACAGTTAGCATCATTCCTGTAGCTGCTTAAAGCACTTAATGGCACATTTTAGCCCTATCCCTAGGATAGGGCTTTTATATTTTTACAGCACACAAACACCTACACCATGAAATTTATAGACGAAGCAAAAATCGCAGTATTCGCTGGCACCGGCGGCAACGGATCGGCTTCGTTTCGCCGTGAAAAATTTGTTCCGCGTGGTGGACCTGACGGCGGCGATGGTGGACGTGGTGGCAGCGTCATCGCGGTTGCCGATCGCAACATTAACACCCTCATCGACTTCCGTTATACCCGCGCCTATCGCGCTCGTAATGGCGAAGGTGGTCGCGGTGCTGATTGCAACGGCAAAGGCGCAGACGACATTATTTTGCGCATGCCTGTTGGCACCGTCATTACTGACCTCAACACTGATGAAATATTGGTAGACCTGGCAGTAGATGGTCAACGCACGGTCATTGCTAAAGGCGGCAAAGGCGGCTTAGGCAATCTGCATTTCAAATCCAGTACCAATCGCGCACCCCGCCAGACTGTTCCACCTGAGCCTGGTGAAGAACGTGAATTGAAATTAGAACTGAAAGTATTGGCTGATGTGGGCTTGCTAGGCATGCCTAATGCAGGCAAATCCACCCTAATACGTGCGGTATCGGCTGCCCGCCCTAAGGTTGCAGACTATCCGTTTACTACACTCGCACCTAGTCTGGGCGTAGTCCGCGTCGATATTAACAAAAGCTTCGTAATTGCGGACATCCCGGGCATTATCGAAGGTGCAGCTGAAGGCGCTGGACTGGGACATCGTTTCCTGCGCCATTTATCGCGCACCCGATTGCTGCTGCACCTCGTTGACATCGCGCCGTTTGATGACACCCATGACATTGTCTATGAAGCGCATGCGATAGTTGAAGAACTGCGTAAGTACGACGAAACGCTGTACGATAAACCGCGCTGGCTGGTGCTCAACAAAGTTGATCGTCTGGATGAGTCTGAGCGCGCGCAAGTGGTTGCTGATTTCGTCAAGGCTTACGGCTGGACAGGGCCTGTTTTCACCATATCTGCGTTGACTGGTCTTGGTTGCAAAGAACTTACTTATGCCATCATGGCGCATGTGGATGAATACCAGGCAGCAGAAATCATCACTACCGACACCACACCATTAACGACAGATTTACCGCCGCCAATTATAGAAGAATAACTATGAACTCGGTCTTGCAATCCGCCCGTCGCATCGTCATCAAAGTAGGCAGTGCCATTGTCACTAACGACGGGCGCGGTTTGGATCACAATGCACTGGCTAACTGGTCATACCAAATCGCGCAACTCATGACCATGGGTAAAGAAGTAGTGCTGGTGTCCAGTGGTGCAGTGGCCGAAGGCATGCAACGACTGGGCTGGGAACAACGTCCTAGCAGCATACATCAACTCCAGGCAGCTGCGGCTGTCGGGCAAATGGGTCTGGTTCATGCCTATGAAACCAGTTTTCGCGCGCACCAAATCGGTACTGCACAGATACTGCTCACCCACGAAGATTTAGCCGATCGCACGCGTTACCTCAATGCGCTATCCACATTACGCACCTTGCTATCCCTCAAAATCGTTCCTATCATCAACGAGAATGACACTGTCGTTACTGAAGAAATTCGTTTTGGTGATAACGACACGCTAGGCGCACTGGTGACCAATTTAATTGAAGCTGATGTATTTGTGATTTTAACCGACCAGTCCGGCTTATACACTGCCGATCCGCGTGTGGATCCATCTGCAACACTGGTGAGTGAAGCGCAAGCCGGTGACATCAGTCTGGAAAAAATGGCAGGTGGTGCAGGTACAGGGATTAGTCGTGGCGGCATGCTTACTAAAATCCTCGCAGCTAAACGCGCCGCACGTAGTGGCGCCCATACTATCATCGCATCAGGTCGAGAAACCAACGTTCTGCTCAGACTTGCCCAGGGTGAACGTATCGGCACACAACTGATTACCACCAGCACACCGCTATCTGCGCGCAAAACCTGGCTGGCAGATCACCTTCAAGTCCGCGGCAAACTCATCATAGATCAAGGGGCGGCCAAAGCCATTAACAATGAAGGCAAAAGCCTGCTACCTATCGGCGTAACTGCGATCGAGGGAGATTTTAGGCGCGGAGAAGTCGTTGCCTGCGTGACTACAGAGGGCAATGTCATTGCCCGTGGCCTGGTCAATTATGCTGCGAATGAGGCGCGTAAAATCATAGGACTAGCAACAAATCAGATAGAAACGGCGCTAGGCTACATTGATGACGTTGAGTTAATCCACCGCGACAACCTCGTCACCCTCAGTTAATTACCTGCTACTTTCACCGATTGCAATGAAGCGCGCTGTACCATCTGCTCTCCAGGTGCATAATCCCAATGTTTTTTCCACGCAGCTAATACCATATTTGGATACTCAGGCTTGCCAAGGCTGCCGTTATAACGACCCAACGCACGATATAAGTCCCCGTGCTCGATATTCACATACAACCGTAAAATATTGCAGCCATAGCGTAAATTAGTACGCAAATGGAACAAATCATGATCAGGCGAGCCTATGGTCTGGGTCCAGAACGGCATCACTTGCATGTAGCCCCGTGCAGCAACGCTGGACACCGCATATTTCTTGAAACCTGATTCAACTTCGATTAAACCTAGCACCATTTCAGGATCAAGCCCGGCACGCGTGGCCTCATAATAGACAGTCTTCAAAAAATCATTACGCTGACCTTCATCGGGGAAACGCTTAGTAAGCCGCTTAGACATCTCAGCCAACCAAGCCTGCCCTGCGCTGTCATTCAACACACTGGATTGCGTGACGGGCGTATCTGAAACCGCTTTGCTTAACGCAGCACGAACGCTAGCCGACATCGGCTCATAGAGCTGCTGTCCCGCTTGCGCTGATGTTACCAACAGCGCCGCCACACTGATTAACAAAGCTGAAATTTTCATTTTGACAATATTTGCATAATATAAGCCGGAATATCTGCCAATGATACTCCAGTTGCCTCGGTATCGGTACGTCCTTGATATTCCACCATACCGTCTTTTAATCCGCGCTCGCCAATCACTATACGATGCGGCATACCGATCAGCTCCATATCCGCAAACATGACCCCGGGGCGCTCATTTCTGTCATCGAGCAGGACATCAACACCAGCAGCTACTAATTCAGCATAAAGCTTATCAGCGACCTCGCGTACCTGTTCACTCTTCTGGTAACCAACAGGCACAATAGCCACACTAAATGGCGCCAGCGCCACAGGCAAGGTCATGCCGCGCGCGTCACAATTCTGCTCTATCGCTGCCGCCACAATCCGCGACACACCGATGCCATAGCAGCCCATTTCTGCGACTTGTGATTTGCCCTGCTCATCCAGATATTGACACGCCATCGGTGCAGAATAATTAGTGCGCAATTGGAAAATATGCCCGACTTCGATACCACGACACATCGCCAACACACCCTTACCATCAGGACTCGCATCACCCGCCACTGCATTACGGATATCAGCTACTTCAGGCAACGGCAAATCGCGGTTAAAATTCACGCCAGTAAAATGATACCCCACATCATTTGCGCCACACACAAAATCGGCCATCACTGCCACACTACGATCCGCCACCACACGCACATTCAAACCCACAGGGCCGATAGAACCAGGCGCACAACCCGTCACGTCACGCACCACTGCATCACTGGCAAAACGAATCTCGTCTACACCCAACAATTTCGCAGCTTTAATTTCATTCAACTGATGATCGCCACGCACCAATAACGCTACGACACCATCGCCCTGCTCGACCAACAAGGTTTTAACCAATCGGGTAACAGGCAAATCTAAAAATACAGCGACTTCTTCTATGCTGTGTTGATTCGGCGTTGCCACTTTGGTTTTATCCTGGCCAGGTGCTGGCATGGTCGTAGCAGGTGCAACCGCTTCAGCCAATTCCACGTTGGCGGCATAATCAGAATCCGGGCAATACGCAATCGCGTCCTCGCCTGAATCTGCCAGCACGTGAAACTCATGAGAACCTGAACCACCGATCGCACCTGTATCTGCTGCAACTGCACGAAACTCCAGCCCCAGGCGAGTAAAAATACGACTGTAAGCCGCATACATCACCTGATAGGTTTGCTGCAAGCTGGCGAAATCAGTATGAAAAGAATAAGCATCTTTCATCATGAATTCGCGTGCACGCATCACCCCGAAACGGGGGCGGATCTCATCGCGAAACTTGGTTTGTATCTGATAAAAATTCAGCGGCAACTGCCGATAGCTCTTGATCTCACGCCGCGCCATATCAGTAATGACTTCTTCATGCGTTGGCCCAAAACAGAATTCACGTGCATGCCGATCTTTAATTTTTAGCATTTGCGGACCGAATTTATCCCAGCGCCCGGTCTCTTGCCACAATTCTGCAGGCTGTACCGCAGGCATCAGCAACTCCAATGCGCCTGCGCGGTTCATTTCCTCACGCACTACCGCTTCAACCTTACGCAACACACGTAAACCCAATGGCATCCAGGTGTATAAACCAGAACCCAGGCGTTTAATAAAACCCGCACGTAACATTAAACGGTGACTAACTAACTCTGCTTCAGTAGGTGCTTCCTTCAGCGTGGAAAGAAAAAATTGTGAAACGCGCATGACAACATCCAATGACTATTCTAAACTACCTATTTTAACCTGAATTGCTGATAAATCAGCCTAAAATTCACAGACCACGCAATTCGCGTATTAAGGCGTTTTCGAACATCATGCGTTTCTTTAACCGCCGCATCCATAAAGCCGTCTCCGAATTAGACACCGTAGAAATCAGTGAACAAGATGGCGTACGCTACCTGCATTTAGGTAATGATACCGTGCAGTCCGCCATGCGTATCTCCGCTCCCAACGCCCTGGAATTAAGTTACACACAAGCCATGCTGGGATTTTTGCTTTTCACATCCACACCACCCGAGCGTGCGCTATTAATCGGTTTAGGCGGCGGCTCTCTGGTTAAGTTTCTGCACCACCAACTGGCTGATATCCACCTTACCGTTGCAGAAATCAATGCAAAAGTCATCAATGCCGCACATCAATTTTTTCAGGTACCGCCGCCCAGTGAACGATTAGAAATAACCTTAGCCGATGCAACCGAATTTATCATCAACCAAACCGATCACGACTGTATATTACTTGACGGCTTTGACTCGGGATGCCAAGTCTCCAGTCTCGCCACGGAAAGTTTTTACAGCGATTGTAAAAATGCATTAACCGATGATGGGGTGCTCTCTGTCAATTTCTGGGCCAGCGACCCACAATTTGATATTTATCGACGACGCCTTGCCGATGTATTTGATCAGCAGATTATCTATTTACCCGTAGAAAAGCGAGGCAACATCATTGCCTTTGCCTTCGCCAGCCCCCCGCGTTATCAAACCCTGCGAACATTACAACAACGGGCTCTGCAATTAACTACGCAACTTGGTCTACCCTATACTGACTTTTTGGAACGCATGCGGCTCCATCCGAACAACGCAAAACTTATCCCCTGAACCGCCCCCAAATGCGTAAATTTCTGCTATATTCTTCTGATAATAAATTGAGGAAGATAATATGGAAAATCTGTTTTCAGAAGACTGGGCAAGCCGCTTTACCAAAAAGTGGAATAGTACTAACGAAATGGTCAGCCAGCTGGCAGCAGCCAATTTTGATTCTGTAGTCGCGTTTGGCTATGCTGACGCCCCAACCCCTGAAGTGTTCATACATATCAACCAGGGCCGCATCACCGAGGCTAAACCCTACGCACTCGCACCAGACACTACAGCAGACTGGGATTTACGTGCCAAACCAGAACAATGGATAAAGTGGCGTGGCAATGGCCCAGGCATTACCGGTTTGGGCGTTGCTGTAGCAAGCCGTCAATTACAATTCGTAACGGGTGATTATCGCCGCATGATACGCCAACCCCTGCTCGCAGGACCCTTCCTCAAATTCTTTGCATTTTTGTAAGAATTACAGACAATAAAAAAGCCAGATTAATCTGGCTTTTTTATTGTCTGTCACCTTAGAAAATCAGGCTTTTTTCTTGGCATCTATCATTTTTTCTATCATAGGGCCTAGTATCAATTCCATCGCATAGCCCATTTTAGGACCTGGAACGACCAAGGTATTGGAACGTGACATGAATGAATTCGGTATCATGTTCAGCAAGTTAGGGAAATCAACGCCCTTACGTTCCTTGAAGCGAATGATAATCAGGCTTTCATCAGGTGTAGGAATATCACGCGTAATAAAAGGATTAGACGTATCTACAGTAGGCACACGCTGAAAATTCACGTCTGTACGTGAAAACTGCGGAGTGATGTAATTTACATAATCCGGCATGCGACGCATAATGGTATCAACAATCACATCCGCTGCATAACCACGCTCTGCGCCGTCGCGGTGTATCTTCTGGATCCACTCCAGGTTCACAACTGGCACTACACCTACGCCCAAATCAACATATTTCGCGACATCGACTTTACCGTCGGTCGCCAAACCATGCAGACCTTCGTAAAACAATAAATCAGTACCTGAAGGCACATCTTCCCAAGGGGTAAATTCGCCAGCGGATAATGCTGTGCCCAACCGCGCATTATGAAACACCGCTTCTTCATCACTATGTATGTAAAAACGTTTTTTGCCTTTACCATCTTTACCGTAGCTTTTGAACAACGCTTCTAATTTATCAAAATGGTTAGCTTCTGGACCAAAATGACTGAAATGCTTATTGCCTGCCGCATCCGCTTTCGTCATTGCCGCTTTAAATTCGTTGCGGGACAAGCTGTGGAAACTATCACCTTCAATGACTGAGGCATTAATATTTTCACGACGGAAAATGTGTTCGAACGCACGTTTAACGGTAGTTGTACCCGCACCAGACGAACCAGTCACCGCAATCACAGGATGTTTTTTAGACATAAAAGCTCCATTTGAATTAAAAAATATAGGTTTATCCTCGTAGTATAACTTTTATAGCCCCCCCCTGTCCACGAACCAACGTGTAGCAGAGTATAATATGCCTCTTTCGTATCAATCAGATTGCATACAGATGGACGCTCACTACCAACCCCAAATCATTGAAACTCAAGCGCAGCAAACTTGGGAAAACCAACGCACTTATAAAGCAGTAGAAACCACTGATAAGCCTAAATATTACTGCCTGTCGATGTTCCCCTACCCATCGGGCAAACTGCACATGGGTCATGTGCGCAATTACACCATTGGTGACGTGCTTGCACGCTTCCACAAGCTCAAAGGTTACAACGTCATGCAGCCTATGGGCTGGGATGCATTTGGTCTGCCAGCGGAAAACGCCGCGATCAAAAATCACGTCGCGCCTGCCGCATGGACCTACGACAACATCGCCCACATGCGCACGCAGCTAAAACGCCTGGGCCTGGCAGTTGACTGGGATAGGGAAATTGCCACCTGCACACCCGAGTATTACCGCTGGGAACAATGGTTATTCACCGAGCTATTCAAAAAAGACCTGATCTACAAAAAAACCGCCTCAGTCAATTGGGATCCTGTAGACAACACCGTGCTGGCAAACGAACAAGTCATAGACGGACGTGGATGGCGCAGCGGCGCACTGGTAGAAAAGCGCGACATCCCCATGTACTTTATGCGCATTACCGCCTATGCCGATGAACTACTCAGCGGCCTGGACGAGTTGCCACAGTGGCCAGAGCAGGTCAAAACCATGCAGCGCAACTGGATAGGCAAAAGCACAGGTTGCGAAGTGCATTTCCCCTATGATGTAACATCTGTCGGCAACACAGGCGTACTCAAGGTCTACACTACCCGCCCCGACACACTGATGGGCGCGACTTATGTTGCTGTTGCCGCTGAGCACCCATTAGCCACACTGGCCGCAGCCAACAATCCTAAGCTGGCTGAATTTGTTGCCGAATGCAAACGCGGCAGTGTCGCTGAAGCTGACATTGCCACTCAAGCCAAGTTAGGCATGGCAACGGGATTGTTTGTACACCACCCACTGACCCAGCAAAAGCTGCCAGTATGGGTCGCCAACTACGTACTCATGGGCTACGGTGAAGGTGCAGTGATGGCCGTGCCAGCGCATGACGCACGTGATTTCGAGTTTGCGCTGCAATATCAGCTACCAGTGAAAACTGTTATTTCTGCCAATCTCGACCATCCAGCCCCTGTTGGTCCTGAATGGCAAGATAGCTACGGTGAACATGGCGTATGCATCAATTCAGGCAAATACGACGGCATGGATTTTGCGACGGCATCAACCGCTATCGCATCTGATTTATCCGCACTCGATTTAGGCCACAGCCGCACCCAGTTCCGCCTGCGCGACTGGGGCATTTCACGCCAGCGCTACTGGGGCTGCCCTATTCCCATCATTCATTGCCCAAGTTGCGGCGATGTACCTGTGCCAGCAGATCAACTCCCTGTCATTTTGCCCGAAGATGTTGTGGTCACTGGTGCCGGTTCGCCATTAGCCAAAATGCCCGAGTTTTACGAATGCGCCTGCCCGCAATGTGGTGGCGCTGCACGGCGTGAAACCGACACCATGGATACCTTTGTTGAATCCTCATGGTATTACGCCCGCTACGCCAGTTTTGACAGCCACAACGCCATGCTCGATGAACGCGCACAACACTGGCTGCCTGTGGATCAATACATAGGCGGGATAGAGCATGCAATTTTACACCTGCTCTATGCACGCTTTTTCCACAAACTCATGCGCGACCAGGGCCTGTTCACCAGTAATGAACCATTCACCCGCTTGCTCACACAAGGCATGGTCATCGCACCTACCTTTTATCGTGACTTGGGTGAAGGCAAAAAAGACTGGTTCAATCCCGCCGAAGTCGAAGTTCGCAGCGATGAACGTGGCCGCCCATTAGATGCAGTGCTCAAATCCGATGGCCTGCCCGTTATCATCGGCGGCACTGAAAAGATGGCGAAATCCAAAAATAATGGCGTTGACCCACAAACCTTAATAGACATCTACGGTGCAGACACCGCACGACTATTCATGATGTTTGCCGCACCGCCCGATCAAAGCCTGGAATGGTCGGATGCAGGAATAGAAGGCGCACATCGCTTCTTGCGCCGCTTGTGGAAACTCTGTGCCGAGCATGTTAACGCAGGTGCAATCAGCGCCTATCAATCAGGGGATCTCACATCTGAACTCAAAGCCTTACGCCTGCAACTGCATAGCGCTATCAACAAAATCACCGATGACTATGCACGTCGCCAAACCTTTAATACTGCAATTGCTGCCGTTATGGAGTTGCTTAACAGTATGGGCAAAACTAACACTGACAGCGCCGTTGCGCGTAGCATAATTCAAGAATGCCTGGAAAACATCAGCATTTTACTCGCCCCTATCGTGCCGCATATTTGTGGCGCGATGTGGCACGAGTTATGCCCAGGCACGGATTTAGCGGCACAACACTGGCCGCAAGCCGATGAGTCGGCGTTGGTACAAGATGAAGTGACCATGATGATACAAGTTAATGGTAAATTACGTGGTGAAATGACCGTCAGCAAAACTACCGATAAAGCCACGATAGAACAAATCGCCTTAACGCATGAATTAGTATTAAAATTCACTGCGGGTGCGACGCCGAAAAAAATCGTCGTTGTACTAGGTCGGTTAGTCAATATCGTTATCTAAACCTAGAGGAACACACAATATGAAAACCACCTATCAATTCTGGCTAATTCTAGCGCTGGCAATCAGCAGTCTCACTGCCGGCTGTGGTTTTCAATTGCGTGGACAAGCTGACATCCCTTACCGCTCGCTATACGTTGATGGCAACCCAGGTTCAGGATTGGTGATTAACCTGCAGCGTATCATTCGTGCCGGGGGACATAAGGAACGCCTTGCTGCGTCCAGCGCGCAAGCTGAACGCAGCATCCAGATCATGTCTGAGGTCAACAACAAGATCATCCTCTCGCTCTCAGGCGCAGGACGCGTACGCGAATATCAATTGCAATACCGAGTTAAATACCGCTTGCTCACGCCACAGGGTAAGGAAATACTGCTCCCCACCGAAATCGTGCTTTATCGCGATATGAGCTATAACGACGCCTACATCATCGCTAAAGGTGAAGAAGAGCAACAACTCTATCGTGATATGCAAACCGATGCCGCACAGCAAATCCTGCGCCGCATTGCTTTGCTGCACGGTGCGTGATTCTTAAGCCTATATTCCTGTGCGCATCAAACCAGAACAACTCTCAGCACACCTCGCTAAAGACCTGCGTCCGCTATATTGTATCTACGGCGACGAACCACTATTAATACTGGAAGCTGCCGATCAGATACGCCAGGCCGCACGTCAACAAGGTTATAACGAACGCGAAACACACCAGGTCGAAGGCCGTTACAATTGGCAAAACTTACTCAGCAGTGGCGATAACTTGTCTTTATTTGGTGACCGCCGTTTCATCGACATCCGCATTCCCTCTGGCAAACCAGGCGTGGAAGGAAGCAAAGCCTTAATCAATTACAGCGCCACCCTGCCTGGCGACAGCATCAGCTTAATCACACTGCCTAAGCTGGATCGTCAGGCAACCAATGCCAAATGGTTTAGCGCCATTGATCAGGCAGGCATCATCATCACTGTTTATCCCATCAGCCTGGAACAACTTCCGCGCTGGATAGGGGAACGCCTCGGCCGTCAGCAACAGCAAGCCGATCACGATACCTTACAGTTCCTCGCCCAAAAAGTAGAAGGCAACCTGCTTGCCGCACAACAAGAAATCAATAAATTAGGCCTATTGTTTCCCGCAGGTCGCCTGGACTTCGCAAGCGTACGTGATGCCGTTCTTGACGTGGCACGTTACGACGTATTCAAACTGGCCGACGCCATGCTCAATCGCGATGTCGCCCGTATTATCCGCATGCTGGAAGGCTTGAAGCAGGAAGGCGAAGCACCCACTCTCGTACTGTGGACGCTCACCCGTGAATTGCGCATTCTTGCCCGCCTCAAACAAGCTCAGGATAACGGCATACAACCAGCCAGAATGATGCGTGAAGTCGGCGTATGGGAAAACCGCCTGGGTCTGGTCGAACGCGCACTGACCCATGTTAAAACAGATACCCTTACCCATGCTTTGCACCAGGCAGCCAGTATAGATCGCATGATTAAGGGCTGGGAACAGGGTGAGCCATGGGCAGCATTACAACAACTGGCATTAACCGTGGCTATGCCAATGCCTGTCAAAATTTAACACAGCCACCCGAGCGTGCCAAACCTAGCCACTGTATCAGGTGGGTAGCATTTAACGCTTGCGTAAAAAAGGCAACATCCGCGCCAGCACATCATCACGCTGAATAATATGATGCTTGAGTGCAGCCGCAGTATGCAATGCAATTAAGCCCAGTAAAACATTCGCAACCGTTTCGTGTAAACCTTCCATCGTTTCATGCAAACCATCATCCTGTACCACTATATTGGGTACGCTAAACAGGCCAAAGAATGAAACCGCATGACCGCCCGCCGATACCATAATCCAGCCTGTAATCGGGACAGTAAACATCAGTGCATACAAAGCCAGGTGAATAGCGCCAGTTAGCTTACGCACAACGGCAGGCGTATTAGCCGGCGCTGCTGGCGCGCCACTGAAGAGACGGTTAATCAAGCGCAACGCTGCAAGCATGAAAACAGTCAGTCCTATCGACATATGCACAGCGAACCATGAAAGCTGCTCAGGACTATCATCTTGCATATCAACCATAACCCACGCAATCGGAAAAGTTACCGCAATTAACAACGCGACCAACCAGTGCATAACAATCGCAGGTACATTATAAGACGCAGTATGATTCATACTTTATTGCTCCTGAATGATGAAGCATTATATTTTAACTGACAATTAACTGACTCAAATTATATTTTTAACATGTCGACCAGTCGCACTAACCAGGCCTAGCAAGGCTATTACTGAAAAAACAGCCCCCACGTAAAACGTCATCGCCGGTCCAAAATACGTCCACAGCCCACCCGCAATTGCACTCGCCACTAGCATTGCCAAACCACTGATTAAGTTATACACACCAAATGCTGTGCCGCGCAAATCCGGGGGTGCCGCATCCGCAACTAACGCCGAAAGCAAACCTTGTGTAGCGCCCATGTGCAAGCCCCATATCACCGCCCCTAACCCCACCAGCCAGACATTGCTAGCATTCGCCAATACCAAATCAGCTAGGATTAACAGCACCACACCCGTCACTAACAAATAGCGACGATTACCGGTATCGGAATACTTTCCAAATGGATAAGCGCTGGCGGCATACACCACATTCATGACTATCAATATCATGGGTATCCAGGTCACTGCCAAGCCCACATTTTCAGCGCGCAATAACAAAAAAGCCTCAGAGAATCGTGCCAAGGTCAGCACCGCTGTAAAACCCATTACCGCCCAAAAATGCACGGGTAAACGTCTCATGTCAATCCGATTCAACGGCATCCGTCGCGGCGTGACTACGCGCGGAACTTCAGTCTCCTGCACGCCAAACATGATCAACAGCACACATATCATCGCAGGCACAACAGCCACCCAAAATACCAGCTTGAAATTATCATGGCTCATTGCCATTAATCCCATTGCCACTAACGGCCCGGCAAATGCTCCTACGGTATCCATAGATTGGCGCAAACCAAATGCCGCACCACGTTGCTCGGCTGGCGTAATGTCGGCAATCAGCGCATCGCGCGGAGCCCCGCGTATACCTTTACCAACACGATCCAGAAAACGCGCTGTCAGAATAGCTGTCATTCCCGTTGCCAATGGAAATAGCGGCTTGGTAAATGCGGCCATGCCATATCCCAGCAAGACTAGTGGCTTACGTCGCCCCATCCAATCTGAAATCACGCCTGAAAACACTTTGGTAATTGAAGCAGTGGCTTCTGCGACACCTTCAATCAACCCTACAGAAAGCACCGATGCACCCAGCACCACCACCAGATAAACAGGCAGCAGGCTATGTATCATTTCGGACGACAAATCCATGAACAAGCTGACAAACCCCAAAGCAATGACGCCTTTGGGTAACTTAACTCGCGCCATAATATTGCCTCTTGTGCGTTTTTTAATTAATGTAACGGTTAGATTAACATATGCCCAGAATTATGACTTACCTCGAACTGATCGCTGCCCTCCAAACCCGTACAGGTTATCGCTTATTACCCGCGCCTGACGATACTTTCCTCGCCCAGGTAACACAAATGATTTACGACTGGTGTGCATTGTCTAACCAGCAGGCTGTAGTGGAACGATCTGCTGTAGTAAATAGCCTGGGGCCGCTTAGACGTGAATTCATGGCAGGAACAGGCTCCGCGCAGGACTTTCGTAAGTTGAATCAACTCATCGAAGCTATTGACGCGGAATTTGATGATGCATCCTATCGTCAGACATAAAAAAAGCAGACCATGAAGATCTGCTTTTTTGTTGTACCAACAGTAAATTAAACTGTTTTAACTTTACGTGCTGGCAATTTTTCTTTAATACGTGCAGATTTACCTGAACGATCACGCAAGTAATAAAGTTTAGCACGGCGTACATCACCACGACGCTTCACTTCTACAGTTGCGATTAATGGTGAATAGGTTTGGAATGTACGTTCCACACCTTCACCAGCTGAAATTTTACGCACGGTGAATGCAGAGTTCAGGCCACGGTTACGCTTAGCGATAACCACACCTTCGTAAGCCTGCAAACGCTCACGTGTACCTTCTTTAACTTTTACGCTAACGATAACGGTATCGCCTGGCGCAAAATCAGGAATAACTTTTGCCAAACGGGCAATTTCTTCCTGTTCCAATTGTTGTATCAGATTCATCGCGTACTCCTAAATAAAATTGAGGTCTTAGACCTTACTGTACGGAGCAAGCCGCCGCTTGACGTACAGGGTTTGTTGTTACCAGATTTAACTATCTGGTGTATTTTCTTGCTGGCAAGCTGCCAACAAGTCAATTTCTGCTTGGCTCATACCACGCCTTGCTAATAAATCTGGACGACTATTTTGTGTCGCCAACAAAGACTGCTGCAATCGCCATTGCTGTATCTTGGCATGATTACCACCGAGCAACACGGCTGGCACAGACACGCCTTTATAAACTTCAGGCCGCGTGTAATGCGGATAATCCAGCAAACCATTCACGAACGAATCCTGTATTGCCGAATCCGCATCCCCCAACACACCAGGTAATTGCCGAACAATCGCATCTATGACGACCATCGCAGCCAATTCACCACCTGACAACACATAATCGCCGATGGAAATCGCCTCATCTACCCGGCTATCAAGTAAGCGCTGATCAACGCCTTCATAGCGCCCTGCCAAAAAAACCAAACCAGGACGTGCCGCTAATTCCATCACCAATGCATGATCTAGTGTACGACCTTGCGGTGATAAATAAATCACATGTGGGATCACACCACATTCACGCTGGCGGGCTTCGGCAGCATCAAGCGCAGCATCCAGTGGTTCTGCCAGCATCACCATACCCGGACCACCGCCGTACGGCCTGTCGTCTATAGTACGATAATTATCGCTGGTAAAATCTCGTGGATTCCAAATTTGCAGATGAGCATGCTGCCGTGCAAATGCCCGGCTACTGATACCGAATTCACTAATCGCCGCAAACATTTGTGGGAACAAACTCACCACATCAATTTGCAAAGGCATTAGTAATCCAGCTCCCAATCCACAGTAATCAATTTCGTGCCCAAGTCTACCTGCTGCACGACCTTGCCGACAAAAGGTATCAAATACTCACGTTCACCACGCACCACCAACACATCATGCGCACCAGCTTCAAGGATCTGCGCTACTTCACCAAAAGCTTCGCCACGCAAATTGACTACTGACAACCCGATTAAATCAGTCCAGTAATACTCATTATCAGCTGGTTCAGGCAATGAATCAGCGGGTACCGCTATTTCACAACCTTTTAGTGCCAAGGCCTGATCACGATCATGCACGCCGACCAATTCAGCGACCAAGCTATTGGTATGTAACTTTGCATTAGCTACAGTATAAAGCTGCCAGTCGTTACCACGCTTCACATACCATTCAGCGTAGTCAGCCAAAGTATCCGCTGCTTCGGTGAAAGTCTGAATTTTCATCCATCCCTTAACACCATACGGGATCGCTATGCGACCCATAATCACCAAATTATCCAGCGACTTTTGCACTTTCAGTCTTAACTAATTTAGCAACAGCGTCGCTAATTTGTGCACCTTGGGATACCCAATGAGCCACACGCTCCAAACTCAAACGCAAACCTTCTACACCTTCCTTAGCCAGCGGGTTGTAAAAACCAACGCGCTCAATGAAGCGACCGTCACGACGATTGCGTGAATCAGCAACAACTACATTGTAGAAAGGGCGGTTTTTCGCGCCACCACGTGCAAGACGAATAATAACCATCGTGAGTGCCTAACCAATTGAATTAAAAGAGCGCGATTATATGACGAAACGGCTTGCTTGACAAGTTAGCCGTGAAGCAAATCCATATTCACAGAACATTAAAATTTTTTTGACCATTACCGTCCCATCCCTTATCCTTAGACTTCTTATCTATTTGTCCTATTACCACCATGTCAGTTAGCATCAAATCCCCAGCAGATATCGAAAAAATGCGCATCGCAGGCCGCCTAGGTGCAGAAGTGCTTGATTTCATCACACCCCATGTCGTTCCCGGCGTCACCACTGACCAGCTTGATAAGTTATGTCACGACTATATGGTCAACGTGCAGCATACTATTCCAGCGCCGCTCAATTATGCGCCCGGTGGCCACACACCTTATCCTAAATCAATTTGCACCTCTATCAACCAACAAATTTGTCATGGCGTACCTGGAGACAAACAACTCAAAGATGGCGATATCGTCAATATTGACGTTACTGTGATTAAAGATGGCTGGCATGGCGATACCAGTCGCATGTTTTATGTAGGCGAGCCTGTCGCCTATGCTAAACGTTTATGCGAAATTACTTATCAAGCCATGTGGCACGGCATTGTGATGGTACGTCCTGGCGCTACCTTGGGTGACATAGGTCAAACCATACAGAAGTTTGCTGAAGGGCAAGGTTACAGCGTTGTACGTGAATTTTGTGGACATGGCATAGGCCAAAAATTTCATGAAGATCCTCAGGTACTGCATTATGGTCGTGCTGGAACCGGTTTGAAACTTGCACCAGGCATGATATTCACCATAGAGCCCATGATTAACGCAGGCAAACGCGACATCCGCCAGCTTAATGATGGCTGGACCATCGTCACCAAGGATCGCAGTCTGTCAGCACAATGGGAACACACAGTCTTAGTTACTGAGACTGGATATGAAGTCCTTACCCTTTCCAAGGGAACGCCGCCCGCACCTGATTTCGTCAAATAACTCATGCCCGCCACAACAACGACATCTATATCACAATGGCGGGAACGACTCAGTGCAGGACGTGGGCAAATCAAGCAGCTATTCTTTAGTGGCAAGCCAACCCACGCCATTCTGGCGCTTAATAAACAACTAATTGATGCCCTGCTGATTGAAATCTGGCACACACTGAATCTGCCTGAGACCGCCACACTGATAGCGGTCGGTGGCTATGGTCGTGGTGAGCTTTATCCATATTCAGACGTTGACCTACTTATTTTACTGGCCCATCCGGCAACATCTACAGAAGAACAAACGTTAACACAGCTCATTGGTGTATTTTGGGATATTGGGCTGGAAGTGGGAACCAGTGTGCGCACACTGGAAGAGTGCATTACTGCTGCACGTGATGACATTACGATATTAACCAACTTGCTTGAGTCCCGCTATCTTGCGGGCAGCCACACGACGTTCACTCATTTCAAACAACATTATCAACAACAATTTGACCCACGCAGTTTTTTTGAAGGTAAATTACTCGAACAAGATCAGCGCCATGCGCGTTATAACGACAGCGCCTATCAGCTTGAACCTAATATCAAGGAAAGTCCTGGCGGATTAAGAGATTTACATAATTTGCGCTGGTTAGCCATTGCTGCCGGTGTTGGCAACACTTGGACTGACCTGGTGCATGCAGGCTTACTCAGCAAAACCGAACTGCGTCAAATCCAGAACCTTGCCCGTTTTTTGGCAGAACTCAGGGTACGTTTGCATTATTTGGCAGGACGGCGCGAAGACCGATTACTGTTTGATTACCAACATAGCTTGGCTGAACAGTATCAAATAGCAGCCAATGAGACCCGGCGTCCCAGTGAAGTTTTGATGCAGCGCTATTATCGTAATGTCAAAGCATTAGCCCAGCTTCGCGATATTCTATTACCGAACTTGCGTGCATGCATCATTGCCAGTCCGCCCAACAGCATCCCGTTAAATCCCCGTTTCAACAACAATAATCAACTCTTGTGTGCTGTTGATCAGACGCTATTTGAACGTGAACCCAGCGCTATATTCGAGAGTTTTTTATTACTGCAAACTCACCCCGAGCTCACCGGCATGAGTGCACCTACTTTGCGCAGCCTTTGGCGCGCAAGCAAATCCATTAACGCCGAGTTTCGCTGCAACCCTGTTCATCAAGCGCAATTCATGGCTATTTTGCGAGCACCCTCAGGCGTCACACGCACCCTGCTCAGCATGAATCATTACGGTATCTTGGGACGATATATCCCCGCCTTCGGTCGCATCGTTGGACAGATGCAACACGACTTGTACCACATCTACACAGTTGATGAGCACACACTAACTGTATTACGCAATCTGCGTCGCCTCACTATTGCCGAACTCGCTCACGAGCACCCGCTTGCCAGCCGCCTCATCGCAAGCTTTGAACGTCCTGAAGTACTTTATCTTGCCGCATTGTTTCATGACATAGCCAAAGGCCGAGGCGGAGATCACGCCACACTGGGCATGGTAGATGCCCGTAAATTCTGTCATCTGCATCGATTGTCCCATGCCGACACCGAGCTCATAGTATGGCTGGTCGGTGAGCATCTGAATTTGTCCGCAACAGCGCAAAAGCAGGATTTATCTGATCATGATGTAATTGCAAGATTTACTGCACATATCCCTGATGAGCGTCATCTCATCGCCCTGTATTTGCTCACCAACTGCGATATACGCGGCACCAGCCCCAAGGTATGGAACGCATGGAAAGCCAAGCTACTGGCTGATTTGTTCTACGCTAGCCAGCGCTTATTGCACGGCAACACCGACACAGGCAATCACTTATCCAGCACTCAACAGCAGGCCGCAAATTTATTGCGCCTGTATGGCTTGCGTCCGCATACCGAGGATGAACTGTGGGCTCAACTCACCGATGCGTATTTTCTCCGCCACGATGCCAAAGAAATTGCCTGGCATACTCGCCACCTATGGCATCGCGTCAATACCGATAGCGCAGTCGTGCGCGCACGCTTAAGTCCGGTTGGTGAAGGCATACAAGTTATGATTTATGCGCAGGATGAAGCCAGCTTATTTGCACAGATTTGTGGATTTTTTGAAGAAGTGAATTACACGATTGTTGACGCTAAAATCCATACCGCACGTAATGGCTACGCGCTGGACAGTTTCGTCATACTCGACAAATATCAGCGCAACATGCCTTATCGTGATTTCCTCAGCTACATCGAACACGAACTTGCTAACCGGCTCAACATTCATGCACCACTCAAGAAATCGACTCGAGGTCGCATCAGCCGCCAACTCAAGCATTTCCCTATTACGCCAGAGATCAGCTTGCGTGCAGACGAAAATAACAAATTCTATTTGCTCAATCTCGTAGCCGGTGACAGACCAGGTCTGCTGTTTGCCATTGCACAGGTGTTATACCAGCATCAAGTCAGCGTTTATGCTGCAAAAATCAGTACATTAGGTGAGCGCGCAGAGGACACATTTACCCTGAACAGCACTGCATTAAATCAAACACAGCAACGCTTGCGTCTGGAAACAGATTTAATGCAGATCTTAAATACTTAGTTCAGACTACGACATTTCCGCAACGCCCATCCAAATAAGCCTGGAATTCAACTGCAACCTCAGGATGTTTAAGCGCGTGCTCTACCGTTGCTTTGAGATAACCTAATTTGCTACCACAGTCATAACGTACGCCGTCAAAAGCATAAGCCAGTACCTGTTGCTCTTGCAGCAACTGCGCAATACCATCGGTCAACTGCAACTCTCCACCCGCACCGAATGGGATATTTTCCAGATGATGGAAAATACGCGGTGTCAGAATGTAGCGACCGACCACACCCAACGTTGATGGCGCATCAACTGGCTTAGGCTTTTCAACAATAGCATCAACCTTACTCAAGTTAGCGGTCACAGGTTTCGCATCAACAATACCATACGAACTGGTTTCTTCCAGCGCCACTTGCTGCACACCCAAAATAGAGCACTGATAATAACTATATAACTCAGTCATTTGTTTCATGGCTGGCACTTCAGAATCTATCAAATCATCAGCCAATATCACTGCAAATGGTTCATTATTAACCACAGGCTTCGCACACAAAACGGCGTGACCTAAACCCAATGCTTCTTCTTGACGAATATAGATACAAGTAACACCAGGTGGAATGATGCCACGCACCAGATCCAATAATTTTTTCTTATTAGCAGCCTCTAATTTATCTTCCAGCTCATAAGCCTTATCAAAATGGTCGGGTATCGCACGCTTACTGCGACCAGTGATAAAAATCAAATCGGTAATCCCAGCAGCAATAGCTTCTTCAACTGCATACTGGATTAATGGCTTATCCACGATGGGCAACATTTCTTTCGGCATTGCCTTAGTCGCGGGTAAAAAGCGCGTCCCCATGCCAGCGACTGGAAACACCGCCTTTGTAACTTTAATCATGCTCATATTTCCCCAATATATTAATCAGTTCTGCTTCATCGATTATCTTAATGCCCAATTCTTGCGCTTTGATGAATTTGCTGCCGGGATCTGCACCCGCAACAACGTAGTCAGTCTTCTTAGATACACTACCCGCCACTTTTCCACCCAGAGCCTCAATTTTTGCTTTTGCTTCATCTCGACTCAAATTAGGCAAAGTACCGGTAACGACAAAAACACTACCATTTAACGGACTATATATTACATTGTCAGCAGACACAACAGCAGGCCAGTGCACACCCGATGCAATTAACAATTCGATTACCGTCCGATTATGCTGCTCGGCAAAGAATTGTAAAATGGAGTTCGCTACTACATTACCCACCTCAGGCACGAGCAATAACGTCGCCTCATCAGCACCCATTAGCGCGTCCAGATTACCGAAATAACGGGCTAAATCTTTGGCGGTTTGCTCACCCACATGACGTATACCCAATGCGTAAATAAAACGCGCCAAGGTCGTATGTTTGCTTTTTTCGATTGCCGCTAATATATTGTGTGCGGATTTTTCTGCCATACGTTCCAGGTTCACCAGACTTAATAAACCTAAACGGTACAAATCTGCCGGATGATGCACCAGATTCGCATCAACCAATTGTTCTATCAGCTTTTCACCCAAGCCATCAATATCCATCGCACGCCGACTGGCAAAATGCCAGAGCGCCTGTTTACGTTGCGCAGGGCAGTATAAGCCACCGGTACAGCGTGCTATCGCTTCATCTTCGGAACGCACGATGTGTGAACCGCACACTGGACACTGCGTTGGCATGACAAATTCACGCGCATCAGATGGGCGACGCGACAATACCACAGACACCACCTCTGGAATCACATCACCTGCACGACGCACATTAACGCTATCGCCTATCATGATACCTTTACGCCGTATTTCATCTTCGTTATGCAGCGTAGCATTGGTTACGGTCACGCCACCAACTGACACCGGCACTAGCCGTGCAACCGGCGTAATCGCACCCGTGCGCCCTACCTGTACGTCTATATCCAGCACGACTGTCGTTGCTTCCTGTGCAGGAAATTTATGGGCAATAGCGAAACGTGGCGCACGCGCCACGAAGCCTATTTGTGTCTGCAGTGCAAAATCGTCCACCTTGTACACCACACCATCAATATCAAAAGGCAGCTGCTCGCGTGCTACACCTATGCGTTGATAATAACCCAGCAAACCATTGACACCCCGTGTGGTGTCAATCTGCCTGGCAACAGGTAAATGCCACTCAGCTAATTGGCGCATCATCGCGCTGTGTGTAGCTGGCATATCATAGCCCTCACACAGCCCAACCCCATAAGCGAAAAAATGCAAACCTCGCGTTGCGGTAATACGCGGGTCTAATTGTCGCAACGATCCAGCCGCCGCATTACGTGGATTAGCAAACTCCTTCAAACCTTGCTCACGCTGAGCCAAATTTAATGCTTGAAAATCCGCTTTTAACATCAATACCTCACCACGGATTTCTATGCGACTGGGTGGTACGGTTGTTGCGAGGGTTAAGGGGATGGCACGTATCGTGCGCAAATTCACCGTCACATCCTCACCGACGTAGCCATCCCCACGAGTCGTACCCATGGCAAATTGCCCATGTTCATAGACCAGGTTGATCGCCAGACCATCAAATTTGGGTTCAACAGCATAAGTCACTTCAGCCACTCCGGCGGCCTCACGTACGCGTCTGTCAAACGCAATGACTTCATCATCACTAAACGCATTGTTAAGCGATAACATCGGTGTGCTATGGGTAGTCTGGGTAAATTCACTGACCGCCGCCCCACCTACACGTTGTGTGGGCGACGTTGATGTAATAAATTGTGGGTACTGTTGCTCTAAGTCTTGCAGTTCGCGGAATAATTTATCATATTCTGCATCACTGACATCAGGCGCATCCAGCACATAGTAAAGGTAATTGTGATATTCCAGCTGCTGCCGTAACGTATCGATACGGTTTTTGATTTCAGCCTCGTTAGTCATAGTGGGGTAATTAGTTAAATAAACGCAGCGCTCGCCGTCCACCCGCAGGTATCTCGTTAGCTTCCATCCGTTGATACAGGTGAACTAATTGTAATTGGATTTTTTCTATCCCTGCAGGAGAGAGCGGACGAATATTATCATCTACCAGTTTGCCGCCTAGCGCTTGTGCCAATTGCTGACCGAATTGCGCCATCTCAGCAAAGGCTGCCAGACCATTATCAACGCGCGGCACCTCAAACATTAACGTCACGCCATGAGTTTGCAAAGCAGACATTTGTCCAGACGAAAAAGGTGTATCTTCGTGATTACATAATGCAAAAACCACTTCACCACGCTCGTTATGGCGTTGATATACACCCGCACTGTTCAATACCAGACCAGAATCCTGCGCCACTTCAGCAATTTTTTCGCCTGCGAAACTTGCACCATCGTTACTCACAACATTGAGTCCGATAAGCACATCGACTTCAACACAAAACTGATCCAGTTTATTGGCTTTAACCAATGCCGGCGCAATATCTTGCCAACTGGCTATACCGTTAAAGCGGCCAGCCAACTGACGTGTAATTTGTGTAATTCCTTGCAACTGCGATTCCGTAACAGGCCCTGCCCGATCCGCCAGTTGCACAGCCACCACAACATCTGTAAACGCCATATCTCGCCAAGGTGCAATATCAACCCAGGCAGCCGATTGATCTACATAACCCAACCAGCGCACGGGTTTACCTGCATCGTGCTCAGCATCTATCAATGCGGCAAAAGCCGCACTGGGTATCTCATCTGCTGTTTGTATGGTAATCACAAACTCTAATTGCGCATCTGTAGGTGCGGGTGGTAACTCATGCGTCACCGGAGCTTCCTGAAGCGCTTCAACGGAAGCAGCTGAATCAACCTGAACATCCCCGATCTCACTTGGCTCATCCATCATAACCGGCTCAATGCGTGACTCGGCGATCTCTTCTATGGCGGGCTGGAACAGTACGTCGTCATGCTTGGTAAACATCTCTACCGATTGCTTACGATATTTTCGTTCCTGAAACCAGTTATAAAACAATATCGCAACGATGACGACAACAGCGAGTACGATGAGACTAATTTGCAATGAATTCATCTTGTCGTTCCGTGGCTAGTAGCAGTGATGGGTGTATTAACGGTGGCTATGCTGGATATTGGCGGTGGCGGCACGTCTAAGATTTGATAAAAAACTTCGTTCTTACGCACCATCCCCAACTCGTTGCGGGCTCGTTCTTCAATCGCGCCCAAGCCCTGTTTTAAATCACGCACTTCCGCATACATTGCAGCATTTCGAGCAATGAGTTTAGTGTTGATTTGTTGTTGCTGAAGCAATTTCTGTTGATTATCCCACACCTGAAACCAGCTCCCTTTGCCTAGCCAAAGCGGATACTGCACGAGCAACAACAAGCCCAGCAATATGCCTGTCAATGTACGCATCACGCTTGGCCTTTAAAAGGAATTAGCCGATGGAGTAAAAAGCAGCACGACCTGGGAAGCGAGCTGACGCGCCCAACTCTTCTTCTATGCGCAGTAATTGGTTGTATTTCGCCATACGGTCTGAACGTGACAACGAACCTGTTTTGATTTGCAAGGCGTTGGTTGCCACCGCCAAATCAGCGATAGTCGTATCTTCAGTCTCACCTGAACGATGTGAAATAATCGAAGTATAACCAGCACGCTTGGCTGTTTCTATCGCATCAAACGTTTCTGACAACGTACCGATCTGGTTTACTTTAATCAAAATCGAATTGCAAATGCCGCGGCTAATACCTTCAGCCAAAATTTTCGCGTTGGTCACAAACAAATCATCACCGACCAATTGGATAGATTGCTTCAAACGTGCAGTCAACACTGCCCAACCTGCCCAGTCGCCTTCAGCCATGCCGTCTTCAATACTGACTATAGGATATTTATCACACCAGGCTGCCAGGTAATCGGTGAACTGTTCAGCTGATAACGCCAAACCTTCAGATTCAATTTGATACTTGCCATCGCGGTAAAACTCGCTCGCAGCGCAATCCACACCAATCGCGATATCTTGCCCAGGTACATAACCTGCTTTTTCTATCGCTTGCACGATAAGCTTCAACGCAGCTTCGTTGGATTCCAGGTTAGGTGCGAAACCACCTTCATCACCTACTGTCGTGGTCATACCTAAGCCATCCAGGATCTTTTTCAAGGCATGGAATACTTCAGCGCCATAACGTAAGGCTTCGCGGAAGCTAGGTGCGCCCAACGGGATAATCATGAATTCTTGCATATCGATATTGTTATTCGCATGCGCGCCGCCGTTGATGATATTCATCATTGGCACCGGCAGATTCATCGGACCCGCACCACCCAGATAACGATACAGCGGCAAGCCAGATTCTTCAGCTGCAGCACGTGCCACCGCCATCGATACAGCCAGAATCGCATTCGCGCCCAAGCGTGACTTGCTTTCAGTACCATCCAAATCTATCATGGTCTGATCAATAAACGACTGGTCTTCTGCATCCAGACCAATAATCGCTTCGCAAATTTCAGTGTTCACATATTCAACTGCTTTTAACACGCCTTTACCTAAGTAACGCGCTGCATCGCCATCGCGCAACTCGATGGCTTCACGACTACCCGTAGAAGCGCCAGACGGCACAGCGGCACGACCTAATACACCTGACTCCAGCAACACATCTGCTTCGACAGTTGGATTGCCACGTGAATCCAGAATCTCACGGGCGATAACATCAACGATTACACTCATTCTTTTCCCCTCAATATATCTACTAACCAATAGTTAGAGCGTATGTTCAATAAAACCACGCTGTTTAACCAGCGCATCAATTTCTTTTAACGTATACAACAATTCTTTCATCCGTCCCAACGGCCAGGCATTAGGACCGTCCGACAATGCGCACGCAGGGTCTGGATGAGTTTCTGCAAACACGCCCGCCACACCAGCTGATACCGCAGCACGCGCCAACACAGGCACAAACTCACGCTGACCACCTGATACGTTACCTTGGCCACCAGGCAACTGTACTGAATGCGTCGCATCAAACACCACTGGACAACCCGTATCCCGCATCACCATGAGTGAACGCATATCTGACACCAGGTTGTTATAACCAAACGACACACCGCGCTCACACACCATGATGTTATCTTGCCCACCATTAGCAGTTTTAGCTTTATCAACGACGTTTTTCATATCCCAAGGCGCTAAAAATTGGCCTTTTTTGATATTCACTGGCTTGCCTGAACATGCCACCGCATGGATAAAATCAGTCTGCCGACACAAGAAGGCAGGTGTTTGCAACACATCAACTACCGCCGCGACTTCAGCAATTTCATCAATGCTATGCACATCAGTCAATATAGAAACGCCAATTTCCCGTTTCACATCCGCCAAAATCTGCAAACCCGCATCCCGACCTGGGCCACGATACGATGTACCCGAGCTGCGATTGGCTTTGTCATATGACGATTTGTAAATAAATGGAATGCCTAATTCAGCGCAAATTTCTTTCAACTGCCCGGCAGTATCCATCGCCATCTGACGCGATTCAACTACACATGGACCGGCAATCAAAAACAAAGGCTGATCTAAGCCAACTTCAAATCCACATAATTTCATGCCTGCGCTCCTAAATGCTGCACCGCAGCCGTCACAAATGACTTAAACAACGGATGACCGTCACGTGGTGTAGAAGTAAATTCGGGATGGAACTGACACGCCATAAACCAGGGATGATCTGGCAACTCTATCATTTCGCACAAGCCGTCTGTGGCAGAATGGCCGCTCACGCGCAACCCGGCCTGCTCAAGTTGTGGCAACAAGGCGCCGTTGACTTCATAACGATGACGATGACGTTCAACAATCTCATCCGCGCCGTAAACTTCACGCGCCAACGAGCCTGCCAGCAGATCGCATGCCTGACCGCCTAAACGCATCGTACCACCCAAATTAGAATCTTCAGTACGTGTTTCCACTTGCCCCGCAGCGTCTTTCCACTCTGAAATCAACGCCACTATAGGGTGTGTCGTCGCAGGTTCAAACTCGGTACTGTGAGCATCGCTCATACCCGCTTTATGCCGCGCAAATTCGATCACAGCCAATTGCATACCCAAACAAATACCCAAATACGGTATCTTGTTTTCGCGCGCATATTGGATAGCCAATATTTTGCCTTCCACACCGCGCTTACCAAAGCCACCAGGCACCAGTATCGCGTGCATTCCCGCCAGCGCACTGACACCATCTTGTTCCAGCAGCTCAGAATCAATATAGTGGATGTTGATTTTGGTATGCGTGTGGATGCCCGCATGAATCAAGGCCTCAGATAATGACTTGTACGATTCGGTCAGCCCCACGTACTTGCCCACCATCGCAATATCAACTTCATGCTGCGGATGCTCAAGTGACTCAACCAACCCGTTCCACATACTCAAATCAGCAGGCGGCGGATTGATACCGAATTTGCGACAGACAATTTCATCCATGCCTTGCTCGCGCAACATTTCCGGAATTTTATAAATACTGTCTACGTCATGCACAGACACTACGGCATTCGGTTCCAGATTGGTAAACAGCGCGATTTTACGACGCTCTTCATCTGGCAAAGGCCTATCGCCACGACATAACACCACATCAGGCTGGATACCGATTTCGCGCAATTCTTTAACCGAATGTTGCGTAGGCTTGGTTTTCACCTCGCCCGCTTTACCCAGATAAGGCACTAAAGTGAGGTGGATGTAACAAGTATTATTACGGCCTTCCTGTAAACCCATCTGACGGATAGCTTCAAGGAATGGCAACGACTCAATGTCGCCCACCGTGCCACCGACTTCAACGATGGCAATCTCCGCTCCCGCTGCGCCAGCGCGTATATGCAGCTTAATTTCATCGGTAATATGTGGAATAACTTGCACTGTACCGCCCAGATACTCACCGCGACGTTCTTTCTTAATCACGGATTCATAAATCTGGCCAGTAGTGAAATTGTTGCGTTTGGACATCTTGGCATGAGTAAAGCGCTCATAGTGCCCGAGATCAAGGTCGGTTTCAGCCCCATCTTCGGTCACAAACACCTCACCATGCTGAAATGGACTCATGGTCCCGGGATCGACGTTGATATACGGATCCAGTTTCATCATAGTGACTTGCATACCGCGAGATTCGAGGATAGCAGCGAGAGAAGCGGCGGCGATTCCCTTGCCCAGGGAAGACACCACACCACCAGTAACAAATATATAACGAGTCATGTTGAATTTACAGCGCAGGTAATGCTGAATTTTAGCCTAAAGCGCCCTCGCAGACAATTAGCATGGGAAAATTTTCAGCACAAACTCACAACTTATCAACCCTGGATCAGGAAACGATATCAACGATGCCATTACGGAGGTACAAAAAAGAGTAAACATGGCAATCATGCTCAAGTACAACACAAAAGCATGTACACAGATTTCCTCACCACCCTGCCTTGATATTTTGCAAAGCCTGCTCTTTACTCCACACGACAGTACCTACTGGACAAAAATACTCATCTGCTAATGCACGATGATAAGAAAGTAACGAACGGCCTGCTATACCTTGCCATCGACTATTCGTAGCACGCGCCCAACTTCCGTCTTCACGGCCTGTGGCATAGATCTTACGTTCGCGAGTTTCACAACGTATACCCTCAAAACTGATATTTTTCGCCCCACCCTGGCTTTTAATAACCAGTACATAACGCACAACACCATCTTTGCCAACGTCCAGAGTAGACTTGTCAATAGCATATTGATTACCTGCAATACCACTGACATAAAATGGCACCAGATTTTCATCTTTAGGCGCAGCAGGCAATTTCGCTTGCAACTCTTCCCAGTCAGGCGCATCTTCAACTTGATTATTGACCATGCCATCCTGATCAAATATGCCAGCATAGACAGGCGTTAGCCACACCATACTCAAAACCAGACTGCCGCCCAACCAGCGTATTATCGTCATTGCTTCAATCCTAAACACAAAAAAACACACTATACCGCTTTGCCAGCCCTCATGACTAGCGTAGAATACACAGCGGCGGGTCTCCCCGCATTGCAAGGCGGTGAACTTGGTCAGGTCCGGAAGGAAGCAGCCACAGCTGTTTATTGCAAGTGCCGGGGGTTGGGCTCGCCACTTCTTATTTTTACCACGCCTCACGTTATTTCTTCGCTTTAATCAGTCCACGCCATGTCGTTATCGGTTATGATTTAGCTTCTTCATATTAAAGTCTGCACTATGGATAACACCACTCACTTTGGTTATAAAACAGTTGCCGAATCCGATAAAGCGGGCAAGGTTGCCGAGGTTTTTCATTCTGTCGCTGCGCGCTATGATGTAATGAATGACCTTATGTCTATGGGTCTGCATCGTGTCTGGAAACAATTCACCATTGCCACCTCAGGCGTGCGCCCAGGCAATCGCGTGCTCGATGTCGCTGGCGGCACGGCGGATTTAACCCGATTATTTCTGAAAAAAGTGGGTCCTACAGGGCAAGTCTGGCTGACCGACATTAACAGCTCCATGCTCACTGTCGGGCGCGACCGCATGCTGGACGAGGGACAAGCTATCCCTGTCGCGCAATGTGATGGTGAAAAGCTGCCGTTCCCCGACAACTATTTTGATTGTGTCAGCGTTGCTTTTGGCTTGCGCAACATGACCCACAAAGACGCCGCCTTGCGCGACATGTACCGTGTATTACGCCCGGGCGGACGTTTATTAGTGCTGGAGTTTTCCAAGGTATGGAAACCGCTTGCGCCGATATATGATGTTTACTCATTCAAGCTCCTGCCTGCGATGGGCAAGCTGGTCGCCAAAGATGCGGAAAGCTACCAATATCTTGCCGAATCCATCCGCATGCACCCTGACCAGGAAACACTAAAGACCATGATGTCAGAAGCTGGTTTTGCCAAAGTTGATTACTTCAATCTGACCGGTGGTGTCGTCGCATTACATAAAGGTTACAAATACTGATGCTGGACACGCTCAACGCGCGCGTGCTCATCCCGCTGCTAAATCATTTGCTGGATGCTGCACCCAGTGCGCGCTATAAGCTCGCCCAACACGCCGGCAAACGAGTCACTATCCAATTATCATTAGTCAGCGTCAATATAGCGCTGGATAACGACGGTCGTTTGCTATCAGTTGATGACACTAATAGCGATGCGCAATTCCATCTCAATCCGCTGATACTTGCTCGTATTGCGCTGGGTGACAAAACGGCTACTCATCGCATCAACATTACCGGTGATACGCAACTCGCAGCGGATGTTGGTAACACCTTAATGGATTTGGACTGGGATGCCGAAGCCGACCTGGCGCGTTTTATGGGTGATGCCGCCGCACATCAAGTCGTCAAGATTGCCCGCAACCTGATTAAATGGAAACGCAGCAACGTCGCCAGCAGTGCATTAATGCTGGTCGAATATGCGCACGAAGAATCAGGCATGATCATCAAGCGCAAGCCATTGCAGCAATTCATCACCGATGTCGATAACGTGCGTGATGACACGGCACGGCTTGCCAAACGCATAGACCTGCTTACCAGCCAACTCAAATCCAAGCTCTAAACACCACATGCGCATTTTTCGTCTCATCACTATTTTATGGGTCGCGGCTCGTTTCGGACTGGATGAATTTTTCTTAGGGCATGAACGCGTTCGCGGCTTACGCTGGCTGGTCAATGTCACCCTGTTTTGGCGAGACTTGTCTGAACCGCGCGCAGTGCGATTACGTCGCGCACTTGAGGCACTGGGGCCGATATTTGTCAAGTTTGGGCAAATGCTTTCTACCCGCCGCGACTTAATGCCATTCGACATAGCGGAAGAGCTGGCACGCTTACAGGATCGCGTGCCTCCGTTCCCCGGCAGCGAAGTGCGTATCAAACTGGAAGCCATTTATGGTAAATCGCTGGAAGCCGTTTTCACTCAATTCGATGCGGAACCTGTTGCCAGCGCATCTATGGCACAAGTGCATTTTGCCATTTTGCGTGATGGCACAGAGGCCGCAGTCAAAGTGTTACGTCCTGGCATAGGCGAGATCATCGAACACGATTTAGGCTTGCTCGAAGCCGCCGCCATTCTCGTTGAAAAGCTGTTTTCCGATGGCAAGCGTCTGCATCCGCGCGAAGTCGTAGGCGAATTCCGCAAAACCTTAACCGATGAGCTGGATCTGATGCGCGAAGCATCGAATTGTTCACAATTACGCCGCAATTTTGAGCATTCTGCTCTGCTCATCGTCCCTGAAGTCTATTGGGATTACTGCGAAGCTGGGGTGATGGTAATGGAACGCATGAAAGGTGTTCCCATCAGCCAGACAGCCAAACTCCGCGAAATGGGAGTCAACATCCCCAAACTCGCGCAAGACGGGGTTGAAATCTTTTTTACCCAAGTTTTTCGTGATGCTTTTTTTCACGCTGACATGCACCCAGGCAATATCCAAGTCAACCCGCAAGGACAATACATCGCGCTGGATTTCGGCATCATGGGCACGCTGACTGAAGTGGACAAAAACTATCTGGCGCAAAACTTCCTCGCGTTCTTCCAGCGCGATTACCGCGCCGTTGCCCAAGCCCACGTGGATGCGGGCTGGACACCTGCGGATACCCGTGTCGATGAATTTGAAGCAGCTATTCGTGCCGTTTGCGAGCCCATCTTCGACCGCCCATTAAAAGAAATTTCATTCGGCAAAGTATTATTGCGTCTGTTCCAGACCTCGCGTCGCTTTAACATGGAAATCCAGCCGCAGTTAGTGTTGCTGCAAAAAACCTTGCTCAACATCGAAGGCTTGGGCCGTGACCTCGATCCTGATCTGGATCTATGGAAAACCGGCAAACCTTTTCTCGAAAGCTGGATGAACGAACAGTTTGGCTGGCGCGGTGCACTGCGTAACATCAAACACGAAGCACCGCGCTGGGCAACACTGCTGCCGCAATTACCCCGCCTGGCACACGCATATCTGGCACAAGACAATGCCAATGCCATGCGCGAACAAACCACCCTGCTACTCGCGCAACAGCGCACCAACCAACGCTGGTTAATCCTGATTGCCATACTTTTGAGCGCAGGATTGGCACTGGCAGGCTACGCCTACTTTCATCCCAACTAATTTACTCACGCGCAATTTGCAAACAAAATGCCATCTCCACCACCGCGCTTTGGCTTAGGTGTCACCCTCGCCATCCTGGCTGCGGTAGGCTTTTCGGCCAAAGCCGTATTCGTCAAACTTGCCTACCTGGTCGCGCCCATAGACGCGATTACGCTGTTGGCGTTACGCATGGCTTTTTCTTTACCGGTATTTATTGCCGTCGCAATATGGAGTTCGCGCCAACGACACGTCAATTGCTTGCATCGCCGTGACTATGGCCTGATCATCGCACTGGGATTTGTCGGCTACTACATCTCCAGCCTGTTTGATTTTATGGGGCTGCAATACCTGAATGCAGGGCTGGAACGGCTAATTTTATTCCTCTATCCCACCATGACTGTGCTGCTCTCCGCTGCGCTATTCAAACACCGCATCACCCGTCGCCACATCGTCGCTCTCACCATTAGCTATGTGGGTATAGGCCTGGTATTCGCACATGAACTAAGTCACCAATCTGCCAACATGCTCCTCGGCGCCAGCCTCGTCTTTGCCAGCACCCTGAGTTATTCCGTCTATCTGGTCGGCGCAGGCCACGCCATCCACAAACTGGGCACGATACGCTTTACCGCACTCGCTATGATAGCTGCCAGCGCATTCACACTTATCCACTTTGGCCTCACACATCACATCAGCGCGTTACAACTTCCAGCCAGAATCTATTTACTCAGCGTAGCCATGGCAGTGTTTTCAACCGTACTTCCCGTATTCATGCTTTCAGCCGCCATCCGCCTGATTAATCCAGGTCGCACTTCGCTCATCGGCTCGGCAGGTCCCGTCGCCACTATCTTCATGGCGTATTTATTTCTGGGCGAAACCATAGGTGGCTTGCAAATTGCAGGTTCGATACTGGTATTGTGCGGTGTGCTGCTGATTAGCTGGCGCGGTTCGCGCTAACTGTATAAATAAAGCGGAATTGAAAATGCCGCCTGACTATATACGTACAGCTTAAATATATAGATCAGAGCGGCATCTTTATGAAGCAAATCACAGGTAGAACAACAAAAGCCCCCCTACTTGTTTTTATCTTCCTTACAACTTCTGTCTTCCCCATCCACCTTATAATTATTCATGTAGGTCAATTTCCGTACGACCTAATGGTCAAAATTCTAACACTTACCCACTTAAGTATCAAATTTAATTTAGCTTTTACCCTATTTCAGCAGCTATCTTTTCCAACGCTGCCATCACCACAGCACGTGGGCTGGCAAGATTCAGACGCATAAAACCGCCGCCCCCCTGCCCAAACGACACACCTGAATTCATGCCTATCGCGCATTGATCCACAAAGAAGTCACGCAATTCAGCATCGGTCATATTCAGCTCTCGACAATCCAGCCACATTAAATAGGTACCCTCTGGTGCAACTGGGCGTATCTGAGGGATATGTTGTGCCAAATACACCATCACCACATCACGAGTATCACGCAAATACAACATCAATGCATCACGCCAGACGTCACCATGCTGATAAGCGGCGGTGCAGGCCGTTAAACTAAAAGGATTTAATGTCTGAATATGTAATTGCGCAAACACATCAACCATGTGGTTGCGTATCGCTGCATCAGGAATAATCAGTGCAGACAAACCCAATCCCGCGAGATTAAAAGTCTTACCCGGAGAAACCGCAGTTATCACTGCATCGCCCTTACCAGCCAATGTCGCCAGTGGTAAATGCTTAAATTCGGGATAGACCAGATCTGCATGTATCTCATCAGCAAAAATCGTAAGTTGGTAGCGCTGGGCAACATCGAGCACCGCCATCAGTTCATCATGCTGCCAAACACGGCCCACCGGGTTATGCGGCGAACACAGCAGCAACAGTTTTGCGCCCTGTTGTGCGCACTGCTCCAGCTGCTCGACATCCATGCGGTAACGCCCGTTTTCAAGGCGCAACGGATTCCCCAGCAAAGTACGCCCAAGTGTCTTTACAGCACTAAAAAAGGGGGGATAAACCGGTGGCTGCACGATAATGCCTTGATGCGACTGCGTCAAAGCCTGTACCGCTGCATAAATGGACGGCACAACACCAGGCGTGAGTACTATCCAGTCACGTTCAACGTGCCAGCCATGTTGCCGAAAAAGCCAGGTGATCAAACTCTCATACACCGCCTCGTCAGCCAGTGTATAGCCATAAATCGGATGCTGAGCCCTTGCCAGCAGCGCTTCAGTTACAGCGGGTGGCGCAGCAAAATCCATATCGGCCACCCACAATGGTGTAACATCCGCGCGTCCGAATGTCGCTAACCGACCATCCCATTTCTCGCTCGCTGTGCCTGAGCGTGAAATAATCTGGTCAAAATCGAACATCAGCTAACCCTCTCCCACAGCGTCACTTCGGATAAGGTATGCTGGAATTTGCGTCGGGTTTCACGAATCACAAACGGCACATCCTGCGGCGCATGCATCAGGCGGAAATGCTCACCGAGTTGTGCTTTCAATCCATCCAGTGTGGTGTAATTTTCGCCATCTTTTTTATAACCACCTACCCAGTCCTGGCGTGGCGTATGCTCTTCCAGCCAGGTATACGGGGAAGCAATCAGCAACACACCACCGATGTTCAGACGCTCATGCACCATGGATAAAAATTGTGCGGGGTCATATAAGCGGTCGATCAAGTTTGCCGCCAGTATCAGGTCAAATCCGCTCAATATGGGTTTGAGATTACACGCATCACCCTGCTCGAAATGCACTTTATCGTGTACCGCATCCAGTCCCAAACTGGTTAAATCACGCATTTTGTAGGAAACTAGTTCGCCTTCATCGATCAGGGTATAACGTATGCTGCCCGTTTGTGCCAACTGCACACCCAGATTAATAAAGCGCGCAGAAAAATCCACGCCAACCACAGCATCAAATGCGCGAGCGAGCTCAAATGTCGCCCGCCCTGTAGCGCAGCCCAGATCCAGTGCCTTATGTCGCGGCTTGCCCTCGGTTGCCGCTACCGCGATTTCCGCCAAGGCCTTAGGGAAATTCGCCACGCCGTAATACTCGTCGCCATAATGAAATTCGGCATATTCGGATAGCTGCTTGTCACTCTCGTAATATACATTCGGCGCAACCGCGGCGGCATCACTCACCACATAGCGGAAACCGGCATGCTGGAAAAAATGGCGCCGAAAAGCATAACGCGCATCGCGGCGCGACTCGTTACCGCAAGCGATAAACGAACCGCCTTTAATCAGGTTGTGACGTCCGTCAAAGGTCGGCGTAGTGAAATCATCGTAAATCGGATGCACCTCAAATCCCGCAAACGGATAGATGGGTGTTTCCGTCCACTGCCATACATTACCCACCACATCAAATAAATCCCCGTGTGCGAATTGCGTAACCGGGCATGCAGATGCCCAATAGTCCAAATGCAGATTCGCCTGTGCTGCACTATTCGCAGGCACTTCAGCCACACCACTCACATCGTACAAACGACACCATTCATCTTCTGTAGGTAGCCGCACCGCCCAACCAGTCTGCGCAGCTTTCCAGTTACAGAAAGCCTTGGCTTCGTGATAATTCACTTCAACCGGCCAATCCCAAGGCATAGTGATCACCTCGGTCATCAAACGTAATTGCCATCCTTGCTCAGCACGCAACCAGAATATGGGTTGTTGCGCTTGTGCATATTGGCGCCAGCCACGACCTTCTTCATCCCACCAGCCATCAGCCGCATAACCGTCAGCCTCGACAAAACCCAAAAACTCACGATTAGTCACTAAATAGCGACTAGCCTGAAACTCAGCAACATCAGCCACATGCTCGCCGTACTCGTTATCCCAGCCATACACGGTATCAGCACGATCTTTGCCCTGCTTCACTGTACCTGCGACTATGCTTACCAATTCATTAAGTGGTGGTTCAGCCGTCAACGTGCATGCAACCCACTCAGGATGCGAACGCACCCAATCCAGACGTTGCTGACGGATGAGCACCGAAGACGTTTCCAGATGGATACGTTCGTGCTCTATCCCCATCACTATCGTCCACCAGGGATGGCTCCAGCCTATGGGCAAAGTCAGCGGCGCATGCGCAATCACATCATCAACTACGACGCGAACCTGATTGCGATATTGTTGCACTTCGGCCACCGTCGGCCATGGGTAATGTTTGTCGTTGAGATCATCCCAACTCATTTCATCCACGCCAACCGCAAACATCGATTCAAATTGCGGATTAATCCGCTCAGTCACCAATCCCGCCAACAGCAATTTATTGATAAAAAATGTAGCGGTATGACCAAAATAAAATATCAACGGATGGCGCAAACTAATCGGCTTTTCAAAATATGCTTCATCACACGCCAAGGTCTCAAACAACTGCTCATAACGGCTAAACGTCGCATGGAAATAATCCCGCAACGTAACACGCATCGCCGCTACATCGGCTCCTTGCAAATCGGGTGTACGCGGGAATAAAGGAGTATGGGTTAAATCCACAGGCAAGCTCACTTAAAATTGATTAGTCTAAGATCATGACCAAAACTGGCAGATTATGGAAGCGTTAATTCCCTGGTGGGATGACTTAATGTGCAACACCATCTCGGCGCAGCACCTTAAATGCAGTACTCAGCATGATTTTCATATCCAATACCCAAGATATTTGGTGTAAATACTCAACATCCAATTCCACTTTTTGTGGGATAGGAAGCTCATCACGCCCATTAATTTGTGCCCAACCAGTCAAACCGGGTATTAACTGATGCACACCACGCTTGGTGCGCAAATCAATCAAATCGTCCTGATTAAACAAGGCAGGTCGCGGCCCCACCAGACTCATGTCACCCACCAGTATGCTCCAAATTTGTGGCAACTCATCCAGACTGGATTTACGTAAAAATCCACCTATAGGCGTTAAATACTGTTCTGGCTTGCCCAGCAAATGGGTTGCAACAGCGGGGGTATCAATACGCATAGTTCGAAACTTAGGCATACGAAAAATCTTATTATCCCGTCCCACACGATCCGACCAGTAGACAATGGCGCCAGGCGAGGTCAGCCTCACCAAAACAGCCACTACCAGCATCGGCACACAGGTCAAAACCAACGTTAGCACGGCAATCGCCACATCCATACTGCGTTTGCCTCGATAACTCACAAGCGCTTTTTGTTCTCGTTTAAACAAACACTATTCCCATGATTTAACCTGCCAATGCGGTCATATTTAATATTAAAACACAAAATACTGACAGCAAATTATGCCATACAAATGAACAATGCAACGTTAAGTGAAGACCCGCTAAAACTAACCTTGAGCATGCATGATGGAACGGCAATCAATTCAGCGCAGCTTTTGCCTCTTCACGCAGACGTTTGGATTCACTCAACAGATAACGCTGGTAATCATCAAGATCACCGTCAAATGGCTCTACTTTGCCACGTCCGACTAACCAGAATTCATCGCACACTGAACGCAATAACGCTCGATCATGGCTGACCAGCATGAGCGTGCCTTCAAACTCGTTAAGCGCCATGGCAAGGGCTTCGCGGGTGACCAAGTCCAGATGGTTAGTTGGCTCATCCAGCAACAGCAGATTAGGGCGTTGCCATACCATCATCGCCAGCACCAAACGCGCCTTTTCACCGCCGCTCATGGTACCGACAGCTTGTTTAACCATGTCGCCACTGAAGTTAAAGCCGCCTAAATAGCCGCGTAATGCCTGTTCACCGGTGCGCTCTTTAGACTGCGTTTGCGCTTCCCGTGCTAATCGCACCATATGCTCTAACGGATTATCTTCCGGGCGCAACACATCGAGCTCCTGCTGCGCGAAGTAGCCGATATTCAGCCCCTTGCCTTCGGTTATCGTGCCGCCGAGTGCCGCCATGTCGCGTGCAATGGTTTTCACCAAAGTAGATTTACCTTGTCCGTTTGCACCGAGTATGCCGATGCGTTGCCCTGCTTGCACAGACTTACTGATGTGCGTCAGAATAACTTTAGGTGGCAAATCATCACCATTTTCATCTTTGGCAATATAACCAAAGCTGGCATCAGATATCGATAGCATGGGATTGGGAATATGGGTAGGCTCTTTGAATTCAAAAGTGAAATCTGCGCTGACCAGCATAGGTGCAATTTTTTCCATACGATCCAAAGCCTTGACTCGGCTTTGTGCCTGCTTGGCTTTACTGGCTGACGCTTTAAAACGATTGATAAATTTTTGCAAGTGCTCAATTTTATCTTGCTGCTTCTCGAATGTCGCTTGTTGCAGCAACATTTGCTCGGAGCGCAGTGTTTCAAACAAACTGTAGTTACCGCCATAACGGGTCAATTGCGCGCAATCAATGTGCACTGTGGTGCCTGTCACTGCATCAAGGAACTCACGGTCATGGCTGATGACGATCATCGTACCTGTATAGCGTTTCAACCATGCTTCCAGCCACACCAGCGCATCCAAATCCAAGTGGTTAGTCGGCTCGTCGAGCAGCAACAAATCCGATGGACACATTAGTGCACGCGCCAGTTGCAAACGCATACGCCATCCGCCGGAAAAACTGTTCACGGGGCTATCCAACTCATGCATCTGAAACCCAAGACCCAGCACCAGAGATTGCGCGCGCGCATTGGCATCATGCTCACCCGCGTCACCCAAATCTATGTAGGCTTGAGCGATTAACATGCCATCATCGGTTGCTTCGGCAACGCCTAACGCTTCCCGCAACTCGGCCAAACGGGTATCGCCACCGATTACAAAATCTGTCGCCGACTCTTCGGTCTCAGGCATATCCTGCGCAACTTGCGCCATACGCCATTGCTTAGGGTAATAAAAATCACCGCTATCTTCATGCAACATGCCATTGAGCAAGCCGAACAGTGTCGATTTTCCTGCGCCATTGCGCCCGACCAGTCCAACTTTTTCGCCTGGGTTGATGGTTAGGGAAGCATCATTCAGCAAGACTTTGGCACTGCGTCGCAAGGTAATATTTTTTAGGGTAATCATTTAATTTAGATAAGGATAGCGCCCATAGTGAGTAATACACACTACATAACGGGCTGAAATGTAAAAAAGGCTTGCATTGCTGCAAGCCTTTATTTACTGGTGGGTCTGGAGGGACTTGAACCCGCGACCAAAGGATTATGAGTCCTCTGCTCTAACCAACTGAGCTACAGACCCGAAGAGGCAGGATTATAGCGGCTTTACTGTCACTTTGCCAGTAACTTATTGATTGCCGTTATCTATAAAGCTCTTGAGTCGATCAGAGCGCGACGGATGACGTAATTTACGTAAAGCCTTGGCTTCAATTTGACGAATACGTTCACGCGTAACATCAAACTGCTTACCGACTTCTTCCAGGGTGTGATCGGTGTTCATCTCGATACCGAATCGCATACGCAAGACTTTAGCTTCACGTTGAGTTAGACCATCGAGTATTTCTTTGGTGACATCTTGCAAACTGTCATAAATCGCCGCATCCATAGGTGCAAGCGTAGAAGTATCTTCGATAAAATCACCCAAATGTGAATCTTCATCATCGCCAATTGGTGTTTCCATGGAAATCGGCTCTTTGGAAATCTTGAGAATTTTACGAATTTTCTCCTCAGGCATTTCCATTTTTTCAGCCAATACCGACGGATCTGGCTCTTGCCCAGTCTCTTGCAGTATCTGCCGAGCAATACGATTCATCTTGTTAATGGTTTCTATCATGTGCACAGGAATACGTATCGTACGCGCCTGATCAGCGATAGAACGCGTAATCGCCTGACGTATCCACCATGTAGCATAGGTAGAAAACTTGTAACCGCGACGATATTCAAACTTATCCACGGCCTTCATCAAACCGATATTGCCTTCCTGAATCAAATCAAGGAACTGCAAACCACGGTTGGTGTACTTTTTCGCAATCGAAATCACCAGGCGCAAGTTAGCTTCGATCATTTCGCGTTTAGCGCGCAAGGTACGTGATTCACCCGCAGTCATCTGACGATTGATTTCCTTTAAATCCTGAATAGGAATACCAATCTTTTCTTGCAATGAAATTAAATTATTCTGCCGTTCCAGAATAGTATATTGATGGCGTATCAGGTGCTCAACATATGGCTTCTTAGCCGTGATTTGCTCAGCCAGCCAATCCAAATTGGTTTCGTTACCAGGAAACACTTTAATAAAATGTTCACGTGGCATACCCGAACGGCGCACGACGACATCCATGATATCGCGCTCTTGAATACGTACGGTTTCTACCATCTCACGGATCAGATTACATAAAGCTTCGACTTGTTTGGCAGAAAAACGGATTTCCAACAGCACGTTGGACACATCGGTCTGCAATTCATTGTATTGCTTGCTGGCATAGCCATACTTTTTCTGGGCTGCTTGTAAACGCTTAACCAATTTACGCAATACATCAAAGCGCTCCATTGCATCAGCTTTAAGCTGTGCAAGGTTGGCAGCAGCCATGGCACTACCGTCGTCTTCATCTTCTTCATCAACGTCAATATCGACTTCAATGATTTCTTCTTCAACCACTGGCAAAGCCGCTGCCGCAGCAGCTGCAGCCTCAAGCTCAGCCTCAGTGGCCACAATACCATCGACAAAATCATCAATCTTGATCTCATCGCGCTCAACTTTATCTACCAAAGACAGAATCTGATCGATAGTCACCGGGCAAGCTGAAATCGCCTGCACCATGTTACGCAGACCTTCTTCGATACGCTTGGCAATAACAATTTCGCCTTCACGCGTGAGCAATTCTACCGTACCCATTTCGCGCATATACATACGCACGGGATCAGTAGTGCGACCAAACTCAGAGTCGACTGTCGACAAGGCGGCCTCAGCCTCAGCAACCGCGTCTTCATCAGCTACGGCAGGCGCTGCATCAGACATGAGCAAAGCTTCGGCATCGGGCGCTTCATCATAGACCTGGATGCCCATGTCGTTAATCATGCCAACCACGCCCTCAATCTGCTCGGCATCCAACATATCATCCGGCAGATGGTCGTTGATTTCAGCGTAGGTCAGATAACCACGCTCTTTACCCAATATAATTAAGATCTTAAGGCGGGAACGGCGCAATTCTGCGTCAGTTTGTTTTACATCAGTTTTGTCTTGATCGATCGCCATAATGAAGATTTCCAATATTGCTACTGAGTATGCAGCCTAAACAGCACAACATACCCATTAAAAAAGATAATTATACCAGCCAACGCGCTATTTTTGACGCACAATAGACGGTTACTTAGCGTAATTGCTGTAATTCCAGTTTTTCTGCCGCACTTAAATCACGTAGCGATTTTTGTGCCAATGTTTGTAAACGCTGTTGGCGATATGTATTTTGTAGCTGCGCTACCGCCAGTTCAAAATCAGGCAGCACATCCAGATCAGCATCCCAATCCATCATCTCAGCAGCACACTGCTCAACCATATCTGCATTCGGCAGATTTTTTGCCTGTTCAATCAGTGAAGTTGTACTCAATTGGGGATGAGTATGCATAATTTCAACCAACACGCGCAATGTTTGCGTTTCAGCATCGCTTTGTGGCAACAATTCATGTTTTAATTGCAGCAGCAACGCAGGTTGAAATAACGCCATACGCAACAGTTTACGACTAATTGAAGTCGGCGCTGGACGTGGTGCGCGAGCTAACGCCACATTGGGTTTACGGTAAGTTTTAAGTTGCCATATGGTCGCCAGATCAGCCATGTCAATTTGCGCCAATTCTGCTGCACGTTTCCGCAACATTAAAGCCAAATTAGGCGCTTGCACTTGTGCGATCAGCGGCTGCAATGCTTTTAAAAATGCACTCTTACCTTCGTCTACCGTCAAATCATGTTGCTGCGCCACTTGCTTGAACAAATAGGCAGACAACGGCATCACCGCTTCCGCCAGCATGGCTTCAAATCCATCCTGACCAAACTCTCTGATATAACTATCCGGGTCATGACCATCAGGCAAAAACAGAAAGCCTAACCGGCTGCTATCAGTCAGCATACCCAAACTATGCTCCAACGCCCGCCAGGCTGCGCGCTGCCCCGCACTGTCACCATCGAAACAAAACACCAGCTCTTCAGTATGACGCAACAATTTCTGTATGTGGATGCCAGTAGTAGCAGTACCCAGTGTTGCCACTGCATAACCTACACCATGCTGCGCCAGCGCCACAACATCCATGTAACCTTCAACAATAACAACTTTGCCCGCATCTCGAATTGCACGACGGGCCTGAAATAACCCATACAACTCGCTGCCTTTTTGGAATAATGGCGTTTCAGGAGAGTTCAAATACTTGGGCTCACCCTTATCCAGTACCCGCCCGCCAAAGCCAATGACATCGCCCTTCTGGTTGATAATCGGGAACATAATGCGTTCACGAAAACGGTCATAACGCTGCCCCGCATCGTTCACCACCACTAAACCCGCCTCATGCAAAGCAGGATCAGCATAATGGGGGAATACCGCTTGCAAATTCTGCCAGCCATCTGGCGCATAACCCAAGCCAAAACGCGCTGCAATTTCACCGGTAAGCCCACGTCTTTTCAAATATGCAATTGCTTCAGGGGAGGCTTTTAACTGCTGCCGATAATATTGTTCTGCCTGATGCATAACATCAACCAGACTCGCAGTTTGCTGCGCACGCACGGGATTAACCACCGCCGACTCAGGCACTTGCATACCAGCCTGATCAGCCAACGCTTTAATTGCATCGACATAATTCAGGCCCGCATACTCCATCATAAAACCAATGGCAGTACCATGCGCACCACAACCAAAACAATGATAAAACTGTTTAGTCGGTGAAACGGTGAATGAAGGAGATTTTTCGTTGTGAAATGGACAACAGGCTTGATAGTTTGCGCCTGCTTTTTTGAGAGGAACCCGCTTATCTATGACATCAACGATGTCAACACGATTTAACAGGGTTTGAATAAAATCCTGCGGAATCATGGCTTGTCCTTATCGGTGTGAGTACATCAACTCACGCAAGATTTAACCAGCTAATTGAGCCTTGATACGTGTAGAAACTTGCGCCATATCAGCACGTCCAGCCAGCTTAGGCTTGACTGCCGCCATGACTTTACCCATATCTTTAACGCCAGCCGCACCTGTTTCAGCGATGGCAGCAACGATGACGCTATCAATTTCAGCATCATTCGCCGCTTCTGGCATATAAGTTTGCAATACGCTAATTTCAAAATGCTCAATATCCGCCAGTTCTTGACGACCAGCCGCTTCATACTGGCTAATCGAATCGCGACGCTGTTTGAGCATTTTATCGATAATAGCGATAATTTGCGCGTCATCCAGCTCTATGCGCTCATCCACCTCGATTTGCTTAATTGCAGCAAGCAACAAGCGTATCGCACCCAAACGCGCCGTTTCTTTGGCACGCATGGCTGACTTCATATCTTCGGTAATGACTGCTTTTAAGCTCATGACTGGGTGTTTTAGTACATTTTTGGAGGTAATGTTTGGCTACGGATACGTTTGAAATGACGTTTAACCGCTGCTGCTAACTTACGTTTACGCTCTGCTGTAGGCTTTTCATAAAACTCACGAGCACGCAATTCTGTCAAAAGACCTGTTTTTTCAACAGTACGTTTAAAACGACGCATCGCGACTTCAAACGGCTCATTTTCCTTAACACGAACACTAGGCATGTAATCTAAACTCCAAAAGAGGGCAATAAAAACGAAGATTATAACCCTTATTTTGCTTTTTACCAATACAAAACATCAGCTTTACATTTACGCATTGTTATTTACAAGCTTCTGCTAAAATGTGCGCTATGGCATATCAAGTATTAGCGCGTAAATGGCGCCCCAAAACTTTTACCGAGCTAGCAGGACAAGCGCACGTAGTGCGGGCGTTGAGCAATGCGCTCACCCAAAACCGCCTGCACCACGCTTACCTGCTCACAGGCACACGCGGCGTTGGTAAAACTACCGTTGCGCGTATATTAGCCAAGGCGCTTAACTGTGAAACCGGCATTACCGCCACACCATGTGGCGTGTGCTCAGCTTGTACGCAAATTGACGCTGGGCGCTTTGTTGATTTACTGGAGCTGGATGCAGCATCGAACACGGGCATAGACAATATGCGCGAAGTGCTCGATAACGCACAATACGCGCCTACAGTTGGCCGCTACAAGGTCTACATTATCGACGAAGTTCACATGCTTTCCAAAGCGGCGTTTAACTCCATGCTCAAAACGCTGGAAGAACCCCCTGAGCACGTCAAGTTCATACTGGCGACCACCGACCCGCAAAAAATCCCGATTACCGTACTCTCGCGCTGTTTGCAGTTCAACCTCAAGCAAATGCCGCCTGAACTGGTGCGCGAACACCTGACTAAAGTGCTCACAGCTGAAAATGTCGAGTTCCAGCCTGCCGCATTACCACTTATTGCTCGTGCCGCTCAAGGCAGCATGCGCGACGCACTGTCGCTGCTTGATCAGGCAATTGCCTACGGCAGTGGCGTGGTACTGGCTGAAACGGTGCAAAATATGCTGGGCACGATAGACCAGCGCTATCTATTCGACATTTTGTACGCCCTGATTAATCAGAATGGCACCGAACTGCTCAATCTCGCCGACAATATGGCCACGCGCAGCATCGACTTCGATGCCGCCTTGCAAGATTTAGCCGCGCTATTACAACAAATCGCTCTCATTCAGGTCGTGCCCAATGCCCTCAGCGAAGACACGCCCGATAAAGATACGCTTACTGATTTAGCCAGCCGCATTCCAGCGCAAATGGTGCAACTCTATTATCAGATCAGCTTACACGGTCGCCGTGATCTGGCGCTCGCACCTGATGAATTTGCAGGTTTCAGCATGACTCTGCTGCGCATGCTGGCGTTTTATCCGCAAACCACAACAGCACCCATTGCGGCACCGCGCCCCGCTATCAAGCCGGTCGTCGTAGCGGCGGCACCCACTACCGTGGCAACAGCGGCACCTGCAGCAACGCAAGCAGCGCCCGTCACCATGGCCGTGCCGGAGATAAACAGCATGTCGACCAGCAGCACAGCTGCTTTTGATGGCAACTGGAGCAGTCTCGTCAGCCAGCTCAAATTAGGCGCATTGGCACGTATGCTGGCGGTGCAATGCGAATTAACGTCTTTTGACGATGACAGCATGCAGCTCTGTGTTTCCGCTGAGCATAAACATCTGTTGGACAAGCCTTATCACGACAAATTACGTGAAGCGCTGGTCGCACATTTTAATCGCCCCGTCCGCTTAAACATCAGCGTCGCCGCAGCCGCTATTGCCAATTCACCGATACAACAACAGAATGAAGCGCGCGCGGAACGCCAGTCGCAAGCAGACACCAGCGTTAATACACATCCATTTACACAGGACGCAATCAATTTACTCGATGCACGCGTCGCCAATACACAAGCTATCGATCAATCAACCAAGGAGTAATACTATGTTAAAAGGCGGTTTGGGCAACATGATGAAACAAGCCCAGCAAATGCAGGAAAACATGAAAAAAATGCAAGACCAGTTAGCGCTGGTTGAAGTTGAAGGCGTCGCTGGCGCAGGCATGGTTAAAGTGCTGATGACCTGCCGTAATGATGTACGCCGTGTCACCATCGACCCTAGCCTGATGAGCGACGACAAAGACATGCTCGAAGACCTTATCGCCGCAGCCATGAACGACGCAGTACGCAAAGCAGAAGCCCTCACCCAGGAAAAAATGAGCGGCTTCACCGCAGGCATGAACTTACCTGCAGGCTTGAAACTGCCATTCTAAGCCGAGCATGAAATCACCCACACGCCTCGCTGATTTAATCTCTGCCTTGCGCACCTTGCCGGGCATAGGTCCAAAATCAGCGCAGCGTATGGCGTATCACTTATTGCAACGTGACCGCAAAGGCGCAGCCAAATTAGGTACGGCCATAGACCGTGCCCTCACTGAGCTTCTGCATTGCGAGCTATGTAATGATTTTAGCGAAACGCCCATCTGCCCCGTGTGTGCGTCCAGCACGCGCGATACCAGCCAACTCGCCGTGGTCGAAATGCCTACCGACTTGCTGATGATGGAGCAAACACAGAATTATCAAGGCTTGTATTTTGTACTGATGGGGCGACTCTCGCCATTAGACGGTATCGGCCCACGTGAAATCCACCTGGATCGACTCATCCAGCGCGCCAGCAACGGCGTTGTGCAGGAAGTCATCCTCGCCACCAATTTCACCATGGAAGGTGAAGCCACCGCCCATGCGATTACCGAGCTCCTGCATGCACGAGGCATCGCCGTCAGCCGTATCGCACGCGGCATTCCAGTGGGCGGCGAATTGGAACATATTGATTCAGGCACATTGGCACAGGCACTTACTGACAGGCGACGTTATGACTCAAAATAGCTGTGATTTATGCCAAACCGCCGGTGGTGAAATACTCTGGCAAGATGCCTACTGCCGAGTGATACTGGTTGACGACCCAGCCTACCCTGGCTTCTGCCGGGTGATTTGGCGTGAGCACGTCAAGGAGATGAGCGACCTCACCCCCACCGAGCAAAGCCGCCTGATGCGCACGGTATTCGCGGTTGAATCCGCCATCCGAGAAACCCTTAAGCCCGACAAAATCAACCTTGCCAGCCTGGGTAACATGGTGCCGCATTTACACTGGCACGTCATTCCCAGATTCAAGCATGACAGCCATTTTCCCAATCCGATTTGGGGACAGGCGCTGCGTGAAAATACGCCGCAGCTAAATAACAACCTGATTGCTAGTGTATTAAAAGTGACGTTGGCGCAACAACTGTCTTAACTACACGAGATGTAGGGAAACACGCACGGAAACAGCTACCGTGCCCAACTTTACTTTCTATGACCAAACGAGCCTGATGACGGGTGAGCACATGTTTTACGATAGCCAGGCCTAAGCCTGTCCCACCCGTTTCACGTGAACGCCCTCGATCAACGCGATAAAAACGCTCAGTCAAACGCGCGATATGGTGTGCCTCTATCCCGTCACCGCTATCCTGCACACTAAAACAAAGCTGTTCGTCACGCCATTCCCAGCGCAAATCTATTTTGCCGCCTGCGGGCGTATAACGCACCGCATTACTCACTAAATTACCCAGTGCGCTGGTTAGTTCATCGGCATTACCCATAATATTATCGCTACTGTTAAGCGCTAAAGTAATCGTATGCCGACCCGCACTGAGACTTTGCGCATCCTGATATAAACTCTCTATCAATGTGGTCATATTCACAGGCGCATCCACCAGCTTATTTTGCGCACTTTCCAGGCGTGACAACGTCAACAAATCATCCACCAGACGCCGCATACGCTCAGTTTGCTGCTGCATTAAATCGCAGTATTTGTGAAAAGCCACGGGCTCAATAGTGCCCATATCAAGGAACGTTTCTAAAAAACCGCCAACCACAGTCAATGGCGTGCGCAACTCGTGCGACACATTAGCCACGAAGTCACGGCGCATCGCCTCAACCAGCTCCAATTGCGTCACATCGCGCGAAATAAGCATTTTTTGCTTATCACCGAACGGCACCATTTGCACCGACAGCGTAATCTCTTTGTCATTCGGCGACTTCATTACCAGCGGTTCGCTATAATTATCACTCGCCAGATAATCAGCAAACGCGATTTGCCGTATCAAATAACCGATAAACTGGCCTCTGTCCGTTTTATCATCCAGGCCATAATGGCGACTGGCTGCTGGATTAAACCAATCGATTTGGTCATTACCATTAAGCATCACAATACCATCCGGTATCGCTTGTGCGGCATGCTCAAAGCGCTCAAGCACAGCTGAAATTTTGGACGTACTGCGTTTTTGCCGCCGCAACATTCTATCCAGCCCATAAAAAATCTCATCCCATGCCCCACTGGCTGTCGGGATACGGGTGCGATCACCATGCTCCAGCCATGCCACTAATACCGCCATTTGCCGCAAGTTATAGCCGATATATAACAACAAGCCGCCGACCAACACCAGCAAAGCCGCAGTTGCGCCCCAGAACAACGCCGCCACCAACGCCGTAAATAACAGCGCTGATAAAGCCAATATAGGTCGCCACCAAAAATCCATCGTGTGAAATTCCTAAACTTGTGCCGACAAACGATAACCTGCGCCACGCACCGTGTCGATTAAGTTATCATGCCCCGTGACTTCCAATGCCAGACGTAAGCGGCGAATATGCACATCCACAGTACGCTCTTCCACGAACACATGGTCACCCCACACATGATCCAGCAATTGGGCACGGGAATAAACCCGTTCAGGATGCGTCATCATAAAATGCAACAAACGAAATTCGGTTGGCCCTAATTCCAGTGGTGAGCCGTTACCCATGACACGATGACTTACAGGATCCAGACTCAAGCCACGCACTTCGACTTTATCTTCAGTCATTTGTGGCGCACGACGACGCAATACGGCTTTAATCCGTGCAGTTAACTCACGCGGTGAAAATGGCTTGGTAATATAATCATCCGCACCGGTTTCCAGCCCCAGCACTTTATCACGCTCATCCCCACGCGCAGTCAGCATAATAATCGGCACAGTTTTAAGTCGCGTATCCGCACGAAATAACCGCGCCAATTCTATCCCGCTCATACCTGGCAACATCCAGTCCAGCAGCACCAGATCTGGCAACACATCACGCACGATGGTCAATGCCTGCTCTGCCGAATCCGCGCACAATACTGCATGTCCAGCCTGCGTCAGATTGAACTTAACTAATTCCTGTATACCTGCTTCATCTTCCACCAACAATATCGTTGCAGCCATCATGCGCTCCTTTGGACTTGGATTATAATACCGAGCGAAGCGCATCGCGCCCACGCCATCTTAACCATGTTATGACGAAGATGTGACAAAATAATGACAGATGCAACTAAAAAACAATTAAATTGGAAATATTAATGCTGGTATTGGGAATAGAATCTTCTTGCGATGAAACTGGCGCTGCCTTATTTGATACCGAATTAGGCTTGCTCAGTCACGCGCTCCATTCCCAGATAGCCATGCATGCTGAATATGGCGGCGTAGTACCTGAATTAGCCTCGCGTGATCATATCCGCCGCGTGTTACCACTTACCCGTCAGGTGCTCACCGCAGCCCAGCGCCAATTAAGCGACATTGATGCCATTGCCTATACTGAAGGTCCGGGTCTGGCTGGCGCGCTGCTAGTCGGCACCGGCTTCGCGCACGCACTCGGCGTGGCGTTAAATATTCCTGTGCTTGGCGTACATCATCTGGAAGGACATTTACTCTCGCCACTATTATCCGCCGAACCGCCCGAATTCCCGTTTGTCGCCTTACTCGTATCAGGCGGCCACAGCCAGCTCATGCACGTCACTGGCGTGGGTGAATACACACTGCTGGGCGACACGCTGGACGATGCCGCCGGCGAAGCTTTCGACAAAACCGCGCAATTATTGGGATTGCCCTATCCGGGCGGCGCAGCGCTATCAAAATTAGCCGAATCAGGCGACGCGCAACGCTTCCGCCTACCGCGCCCCATGCTGCACTCAGGCGACTTGAATTTCAGCTTTAGTGGCCTTAAAACCGCTGTACTCACCTTAAGCCAGAAGCACCCGCAACCTGAAGACTATGCTGACATTGCCGCTGCATTTCAGATAGCCATGACCGACGTACTCAGCAGCAAATCACTCGCCGCCCTCAAAGCCACACGCAGCAAGCGTCTGGTCGTTGCAGGCGGCGTAGGCGCGAACAAACAACTGCGCCTGGCACTCAACAACGCAGTTAAAAAAATTGGTGCAAAAGTATATTTTCCAGAACTGGAATTCTGCACCGACAACGGCGCAATGATCGCTTTTGCAGGCGCGATGCGTCTAAAGCATGGTGGCAAAACCGCAGGCGCATTTACGGTACGCCCGCGCTGGGATTTGGCGACTGTAGCTGCACCGCAGTAAGCCTAAAAACGAATATGCGGGAACATGTCCTGTATGGTTTTTATCAATCCGGCGCCGCCAGGCAGATGCAGCAACACTGTAGGGAATGCCACTATCCCCATCAACAGCCCCAGCACCATGATTAGCACCACATGGGAAAACACACTGTCCGGGCGCAGTACCCCCCAGTAACGCATCGCCAGGAACATCACATCCTTGCGATGTTCTTTCATCCGCCGCCAACGCAACACCAGACGCACCAGCAGATACACAACATAACCACCCGTCAATGCCGCCAGCACTACACGAAACACGGCAAACAGATCCATCTCACCGCGCGCCAAATTCTGATAAAACCACGACACCACGCCGACCGACACTGATGCCAGTACTGCAATCAGCACATTCAATAACAGTCGCCGCCGCTCACGCGCCAAATCCTGCTGGCGCTGCACAAAGAAACTATCCACCTCAGCTTTGAAATATTCGACTTTTTCCTGTACTAACGATGAAATTTCCGACTTGGCATTGGCGACACGCTCATCCAGCACAACGGACAATTTGTCCGCCGCATAATCCACCAGTTCACGTACATCATCTTTGGTGAACTGCCGCTGGTTGTGCAGTTCCGCTGAAATCTTGTCGAGCTTGACATCAATTTCCTGACTCGTCGTTTGCACCACTTCGCGCAATTCAGCGCCAACTTCTGCCGCGCCTTGCTTCACCACCTCACCGAGCTTATCACCCGCTAACGCAATCGAGTCACGCGACACCTCAGTCAGCTGCGTGCGCGCATAGTCCATTTCTTTTTCAAACCAAGCCATATTCGACCTCCGCTAGATTTGCTTAACTACTAGGGCTTCTTGAAACCGCCCTCTTGCCCTGCCAGCAATCGCTTAATATTAGCGCGATGCCGCCAGAATATCAGCACTGTCAAAACAGTCAGTGCCACAACCGCCGCATTATCCATCATAAAGTAGGCAAATACCGGCGCGACTAATGCCGCAACCAATGCCGCCAATGACGAAATCCGCGTCACCGCAAATACTGTAGCCCATGTCAACACGCACACCAGCCCAAGCAAAGGCGACAAGGCAAACAACACGCCGACCGCCGTTGCCACACCTTTACCACCCTTAAAACCAAAAAACACCGGATACAAATGTCCTAAAAACACCGCCAGTGCAGCGCCATAAACAACCTCGTGTGGCAAACCAAATCGCACTACTGCATAAGCCGCCAGCCACACCGCCAGCCAGCCCTTGGCCATGTCACCCAGCAAGGTCATCACTGCCGCTGATTTACGCCCTGTGCGCAACATATTGGTCGCACCAGGATTACCCGAACCATGACTGCGTGGATCAGGCAAACCCAGCGCCCGACTCACCAGCACCGCAAACGACAATGAACCCAATAAATAAGCCAACACTAACACTGCAACTATCATGCGTACTTCCACAAATGCAAAACTAGATTGTAAACCATACTCACCCGCAAATCCTGAATAGTCACTGAGACCTTTGCACGATTACTGCGCTTGTTCATATTTCGTTGGAAATCAGCTCAAAATGCTCATGTACTGCTTGTACACTCCGCTTTTTCGCTGATTTCCTCCTCATCTGAACCGCGCTCGCTACATCGTGCAAAGGTCTCTCACTGTCACACGCCCGTCACTTAACTTTGCTACAAAGTCAGAACATTTAATTTAATGAGCCTGGCACATGAATATTTTAATGATATCGGACGTATATTTCCCCCGCGTGAATGGTGTTTCCACCTCCATCATGACCTTGCGGCGCGAATTAAAAGCCCTGGGGCATACCGTCATCCTGGTTGCACCGGCCTACGGACAGGGTGAAGCCGATGAGGTGGATATTATTCGGATCAAAGGCAGCCCAGTATTAATGGACCCTGAAGACAGACTCATGTCACGGCGTGAACTCAAAGCCTTGCCACAGACATTGGCACACTTCACTTTTGACCTCATCCATATCCACACCCCATTCCTCGCTCACTACTCCGGTATAGCGCTAGCGAAAGCCTTTAATATCCCCTGCGTAGAAACCTATCACACCTTTTTTGAAGAGTACCTGTACCACTATGTACCTTTCCTGCCAAAAGCCATAATGCGCTACACAGCACGTTACTTTTCACGCCAGCAATGCGCACAAGTGGACGGCTTAATCCTGCCCTCCATCGCCATGGATGAAGCTCTTACCCGCTATGGGGTACACGCATACAGCCACATCATTCCTACGGGCATAGAGCTATCCGACTTCAATCAATGCGACCCGGCAGGATTTCGCCAGCGCCACGGCATCGCACCCGACCGACCCGTTGCCGTCTATGTCGGACGTGTTGCTTTTGAAAAAAATATAGAATTCCTGCTGCTCATGCTCTCGCAACTACGCCACAGCCTGCCTGATGTGCTGCTCATCATCGCCGGCGAAGGTCCCGCAGAAGCGAAATTAAAGAAAACCGTCGCAGGATTAAATTTAACCAACAATGTCCTGTTTGTCGGTTACCTGGAACGCTCAACTGAATTACCCTCGTGTTACTGCGCAGGCAACGCATTCGTCTTCGCCTCGCGCACCGAAACTCAGGGATTGGTTTTATTGGAGGCCATGGCACTGGGCGTACCTGTCGTCTCAACCGCCATCATGGGGACTCGTGACATACTCGCGGCTGAATTAGGCTGTCGCGTCGCAGAAGACAACCCTGTCGCCTTCGCCGCCACCCTGCATGAAGTATTGATTAATCCCGCACTCCGCGCACAACTGAGCATAGAGGCCAAACAACATGCTCTGGACTGGAGCGCCCCACAGATGGCGCAAAAAATGCTCGCGTTCTATACCGAGGTAAGTGACAAACATATCCCGGCCTATACAACTGCAGTAGTAAGCGCGGCCAATCCGTAGCATAGCGGTCTAACTACAGACAACCCATTTAACCTTGAAAAACGCCAGAAACTTACTAAGCTTGTAATGGACTATAACAAGGAGGGAATTAAAAAATGACTACGACATGGATATTAGTTGCAAATGCAAGCAGAGCAGATCTATACGTGAATCAGGGGCCGCACACCGGACTGGAACTGGTTAAAACCTATCTGCATGCTGCAAGCCGTGAAAGATCTCAGGAGATGATATCAGATCGTCCAGGGCGTTATGAGACTGACGGTGGAGCACACGGTGCATTTTCTCAACCCACCGACCCCAAACAACATGAAGAAGACAAATTCGCCGCAGAGCTTGCACACGAGCTGGAAACAGGCCGTACCAGCAATCGTTACACGCGACTGATACTGGTGGCCTCAGACCCTTTTATGGGTAAGCTGAATAAGCATATTTCAGCACATGTACGCGACCTGACCACGGACACCATAGAAAAAGATTATACAAATCTGGATGAAAAGGAGTTGGCTGGTCACTTGGAGGGTTGTTTGTTTGTATAGACCAAGAACAGCAACATACATTTTTCACTGTGCGTCACCAATCCGCCTGAATGGCAAACCAGACAGGCGGTTTCACAGCCTGTCGTAGCGCTCATCATGTCTGCGTGGCTGGCAACAAAGGCCACCGACCTATGATTTCATAGTCGGAGCCATGTTCAGCCACTGCCGATTTCACCAGCACAAAATCCCGTGCCACCCACTGCAAGGCAGCCATCGGAGTCAATTCTGGAGGGCAATTGGCTTTTCTGAGCAAAGTCACATGTGGTGCATATGCCCGCCCATCAACTGCGAAACCTGTATTTTTTAACTGAGTCTGCAATTCACTTACCAGAGCAATCAATCCCAGCGGCATCGTTGCCGGCGCCACCCATGCAACATGATTTTGCTGCCACCAGCCGGTGCGCGACAATTCGAAATCAAACTCAGCACACTGTAGTCGTGCTGCCAATGCCTGTAGCTCAGCAATCCGCGCCGCCTCCACCTCCCCCAGAAATACCAGGGTCATATGCATAGACTCGGCACGCGTAAGTCGTCCACCGCACAGTGCGTGCATATCATTACCCAGTTGGCTGAGTGCCGCGCGCATCCCCGTATCTGGCCATAACGCAAAAAACACACGTACTGTGTTACGCCTGCCAGCGACGCTATTTTCAGCAGACGACATCATCTCGCCGTCAGCACTTGAATTCTGACGTAACACCCTAATTTAAATAGCATAAATATTCCTATATGGAGAACCCTACTATGCACCAAATTCGTCAGCCTGCAGTCGCAGGCACCTTCTATCCAGGCGCGCCAGTGACACTCGCTCAGGATGTAAATGACTTGCTGGCAGCAGCGCATCCCGCGCCGCTCAGCAAACTACCCAAAGCCGTCATTGTGCCTCACGCCGGCTATATCTATTCTGGCGCTATCGCTGCCGCCGCCTACGCCAGCATCGCTGCCGGGCGCGACCGGATTACGCGCGTGGTATTGCTTGGTCCGGTACACCGCGTACCCGTGCGCGGATTGGCTCTGCCTGGCGTTGATGCCTTTGCCACCCCGCTGGGCAACATCCCCATCGATCAGGCCGCAGTCGAATTACTGGGTACTATGCCACAAATAGTCACCAGCGCGGCTGCCCACACATGGGAGCATTCGCTGGAAGTGCAATTGCCTTTCCTGCAGGCGGTATTGAATGATTTTAGCCTGATTCCTCTGGCGGTAGGCGACGCCACGCCAGAAGAAATCGCCGAAGTGCTGGAAGTACTGTGGGGTGGCCCGGAAACCCTGATCGTCATCAGTTCCGATCTGTCACATTTTCTGCCTTATCCCACGGCCCAGGCTGTCGACAGGCAGACCGCGCAACACATACTTGAACTGCGCGGTCCGCTGACTCACGAACAAGCCTGTGGTGGCACGCCCATCAATGGCATGCTGCTGGCCGCCCGGCGTCACCACTTGCAACCATTGTTGCTGGACTTGCGCAACTCGGGCGACACGGCTGGCGACAAAGATCGCGTAGTCGGCTATGCGTCGTTCGCCTTTATGGAGGAAACAACCGATGCACACTAACCCAGGTCAGGTTTTACTGCCGATTGCACGCGCAGCTATCTCACAGAAATTCGGCCTGATACTGCCAACGGATGAGGATAGCAGCTGGTTGCAGGAACACAGGGCATGCTTCGTCACACTCACGCAACGCGACCAACTGCGCGGCTGTATCGGCACGTTGGAAGCACATCGATCACTGTTAGCGGATGTCAAAGCCAACGCACAAGCAGCTGCATTTCACGATCCACGATTTCCTCCTTTAACAAAAGCTGAGCTGGACTATACTGAGGTGGAGATCTCGCTGTTGTCGATCATGCAGGACATGCGTTTTAGTAACGAAGAGGATGCGCTGGCGCAATTGCGGCCTGAGGTTGACGGCATTCTGTTTGAATATGGGCACTACCGCAGCACTTTTTTGCCGCAGGTTTGGGAACAGTTGCCCGACCCTGTTGAATTCATGGCGCACCTGAAACACAAAGCCGGACTCAGTCCCAGCTTCTGGGCTGAGGGCGTCAGGCTATATCGCTATACGGTAAGCAAGTGGAAAGAAGAGGAACCTGTCAAATGACTGCTCAAACAATAACAGCGCACCACCCGGGTAAGTACTGGCACGCCATCGACGATGGCCGCATTCAGTGCGACCTGTGTCCGCGTGACTGCAAACTGAATGAGGGTCAGCGCGGAGCCTGTTTTGTACGCATGCGTGAGGGCAATCAAATCGTATTGACCACTTACGGGCGCTCATCGGGTTTTTGTATAGACCCGATAGAAAAAAAACCGCTCAACCACTTTTACCCTGGCAGCAGCGTACTGTCATTCGGCACAGCAGGCTGCAATCTTGCATGCAAGTTCTGCCAGAACTGGGACATCAGCAAGTCCAAAGATATGGACAAACTGATGGATCAGGCATCACCCGAAACCATCGCCATTGCCGCAGAACAAAACGGCTGCAAGAGCGTAGCATTCACTTATAACGACCCGGTGATTTTCGCCGAATATGCAATGGACACTGCGGATGCCTGCCACGCCCGCGGCATCAAAACTGTTGCGGTAACGGCCGGCTACATACACGAAGCAGCGCGCCGCGATTTTTTCAGCAAAATAGATGCATCCAATGTCGATCTCAAAGCATTTACCGAGGACTTCTATTTCAAGCTCACTGGCTCGCAACTGCAACCCGTACTGGATACGCTGGTGTATCTCAAGCACAAAACCGATGTCTGGTTTGAAATCACCACCCTGCTCATCCCTGGCAAGAACGACTCCGATGAAGAGCTCACCGCCATGTGCCAGTGGATCATGCAGAACCTGGGGCCGGATGTGCCGCTGCACTTTTCCGCGTTCCATCCCGATTACAAAATGCCGGATATTCCGCAGACACCCGCATCCACGCTGATCAGGGCACGCAACATCGCCTTGCGCGCTGGCTTGCATTACGTCTACACCGGCAACGTGCATCACATCGAGGGTGACACCACTTTTTGTCCCGACTGTCACGCGCCACTTATCGTCCGTGACTGGTATCACATCAACGAATACCGCCTGACCCCGGATGGTCATTGCCCCGATTGCAACAGCCTGATCGCAGGCCGATTTGATCCCACAAAGGGACATTTTGGCCGGCAACGCATTCCGATTGCGATCAACCGGGTAAGAGTTTAGTACGACAAATAACAGGAGACTGATTATGACTAGCGAACTGACACAACTCGTCCGCATCCCCAGCGACCACGTCCACATCGAAGGCATGCTGGAATTGCCTGCAAACGCACAAGGCATTGTGCTGTTTGCCCATGGCAGTGGCAGCAGTCGGCACAGCCCGCGCAATAACTATGTCGCTCGAGTATTGCACGGCGCGGGTATTGGCACCCTGCTGATGGATTTGCTGACGGTGGAGGAAGACATGATTTATGAAACCCGGTTCGATATTCCACTGCTCACCCGGCGCCTGCTGGATGCAACAGCATGGGTCAGTCAGGCACCCGCCACACGACACCTGCCCATCGCCTATTTCGGCGCCAGCACGGGTGCGGCAGCTGCACTGCAGGCGGCGGCCGTATCCACGCACGCCATAGCAGCCGTCGTATCGCGCGGCGGCCGGCCTGATCTTGCCGGAAGCGCTGCACTGCAAGATGTACGGGCACCCACACTACTGCTGGTTGGCAGCTTTGATTATCAGGTTATCGAGCTTAACCAGAGCGCTTACAACCAGCTGAGTTGCGAAAAATTATTGACCATCATTCCCGGCGCGACTCATCTATTCGAAGAAACGGGCACTTTGGAACAAGTTGCGCATCAGGCAGCAGCGTGGTTCAAGCAACATCTGGCTGTCTCGACACTGAATCCACAACCCGGATAAGCGCTACCAGTTGCCGCTTTCTGGATATACAATCCGGCACAGCGGCACGATTTGCTATAAAAAATAAAAATGGCGTGCGATACTTGCGCACAGCCTAGCGGATATCACTTCAAATGCAAACACATCCAGATACCGTCTTTATCGCCCACAACCTCACCAAAACCTACCGCATGGGCGAAGTGGAAATCCCGGCGTTACGCGGCGTTGATCTGGAAATTTATGCTGGCGAGTTTGTCGTTCTGCTCGGCCCTTCCGGCAGCGGAAAATCAACACTACTCAATATATTAGGCGGCCTGGACACCCCCACCGCTGGCGAAGCACGCTGGCGCGACCACAATCTGTCCACCGCCAATGAACGCGAACTCACCAGCTACCGCCGCGAACACGTGGGCTTTGTGTTCCAGTTCTACAACCTCATTTCCAGCCTGACCGTACGTGAAAACGTGGCGCTGGTCACTGACATCGCCACCAACCCACTCACACCGGAAGCTGCACTACAACTGGTCGGACTGGATCAGCGCATGAATCACTTTCCATCGCAGCTGTCGGGCGGAGAGCAGCAGCGCGTCGCCATTGCCCGCGCCATTGCCAAGCGCCCGGACGTATTGCTGTGCGACGAACCTACCGGCGCGCTAGACTACCAGACCGGCAAAGTGGTGCTGGACGTCATCGCCAGAATCAACAAGGAACTCGGCACCACCGCCATCGTCATCACCCACAATGCCGCCATCTCCGGCATGGCTGACCGCATCATGCGGCTCGCCAACGGACAGATCATTTCAGTAGAACAAAATCAGCACAAACTCACGCCAGCGGAGCTGTCCTGGTGAAAGCGCTCGATCGCAAACTGCTGCGCGATCTGGCCAACATGAAAGGCCAGGCCTTTACCATCGCGCTGGTGGTGGCGGCAGGCATAGGCGCGTTTATTTCCCAGGTTACTACCTATGACTCACTCAGCTGGTCGCGCCAGTCCTATTATGAAACCGCACGCTTTGCCCATGTCTTTGCTGATGTAAAACGCGCACCTGAATCAGTCACCAGCCAGATAGCCGAGATTTCAGGCGTGGCGGACGTCGAAACCACGGTGATGTTCGATGTCACGCTGGACATTCCCGATGTTGTCGAACCGGTGATAGGTCGCATGATAGGGCTGAGCGATTCTGAGCAGCCCCGCCTGAACAAACTCAGCCTCCGGCGGGGACGCATGGTAGAACCGGATCATGGCAACGAAGTAGTCATTTCTGAAGCCTTTGCCAAGGCGCGCAAGCTCAAGCCCGGCGACCGGCTTGCCGCTATATTGAATGGCAAGCGCGAACAATTGACTATCGTCGGCGTCGTGCTCTCCCCGGAATACGTCTATGCCAGTCGCGGCGGCGTGTTACCGGATGATCGCGGTTTTGGCGTGTTCTGGATGGACAGAGAGCGGCTGGCCAGTGCGTTTGACATGGATGCTGCGTTTAATCACGTCGTGCTGCGCATGATGCCAGGAGCAAACGAACGCGCTATCATCGATGCACTGGACAGACTGCTGGAGCCGTATGGCGCGCTTGGTGCACATGGCCGCGACGAGCAACTCTCCAACAAGATGCTGAGTCAGGAAATCAACCAGCAAAAAACCATGTCGACGGTCTTTCCCACCATCTTCCTCGGCGTCGCGGCATTCCTGCTCAATGTCGTGCTGTCGCGCCAGATTGCGACCCAGCGCGGTGAAATTGCCGCACTCAAGGCCATCGGCTACACCAACGTCGCTATCGCTGCGCACTACTTCAAGCTGGTGATACTGATAGTCGCCCTCGGCATTATCATGGGCATAGCACTCGGTACCTGGCTGGGTTACCAGCTTACCTCGATGTATACGGCTTTTTTTCACTTCCCCAAACTGATCTACCGCGTCCAGCCCTGGATACCGCTCGCTGCTGCCAGTATCAGTCTGATTGCAGCCCTGGGCGGGGCGCTCAACACTATGCACAACATTATGCGACTGGCACCGGCCGAAGCCATGCGCCCGCCCGCACCCACCCAGTTTCGCCGTATGTTGCTGGAGCGCATGGGTCTGGAAAAATTGCTGTCACCCCAACTGCGCATGATTATCCGCACCCTGGAACGTCGCCCGTTGCGTACCCTGCTGACTGCATTCGGCATTGCCTGTTCGGTTGCCATTATCGTCTCGGGTACGTTCTGGCGCGATGCCATCGATTACCTGATTACGGTGCAATTTACTCAGGCGGAACGCGAAGATGCCCAGATTGCGTTTACCAATCCAGTGAACAACAGCGGGCTGTACGCCGCTACCCACCTCCCCGGCGTGCTGTTTGCCGAAGGTTCGCGTGCTGTACCTGTACGTCTGCGGGCTAGACATTTAACCTACCTTACCGCCATTTCTGGCTTGCCCGATAATTCCGAACTGCGCCGACCCCTGGACGCCAATCAGCGCCCTATTATTGTTCCACCCGATGGCGCGCTGCTTACTGACCGGCTTGCGCAAAAACTCGGCATCCATCCAGGAGACCATATCCAGGTCGAAGTGCTGGAAGGCAAGCGCATAAAAACGGACGTGGTGGTAACGGGTGTTGTTAATGACCTGCTCGGCCTCTCGGTGTACATGAATTTACCAACCCTCAGCCGCTTGTTGGGTGAAGGCGATAACATTTCCTCGGTGGCAGTCACGCTGGATCGCAGCCAGCTGCAGGCATTCAACGCTGAAACCAAGGCCACACCCAAAATCGCCACCGTGACTTTCAAGGCATCTGCCTTGCAAAGCTTTGAGGAAACTTCCGCCAGAAATATTCTGGTATTTACCAGCATCGTTACCGCATTTGCTGCAGCCATGGCTATCGGTGTCGTTTACAACAGCGCCCGCATCGCCCTGGCAGAGCGGGCATGGGAGCTCGCCAGCTTGCGCGTACTCGGTTTTACCCGGCGCGAAGTATCCACGCTGCTGCTCGGCGAACTGGGGATAGAATTAATGTTGGCGATTCCGTTAGGTCTGTGGTTAGGCTACTGGCTTTCACGCCTGCTCGTTAGCCTGACTCACAACGAAACCGTCTCAATACCAGTTATCATACAACCGTACACTTATGCTTATGCCGCACTCATCACGCTGGCCGCAGGCATATTGAGCGCACTGATAGTACGACATCGCGTTGACCAGCTGGATCTGGTCAGCGTTTTGAAAACAAGGGAATAACATGAACTGGAACAAACGACTTCTCAGCCTGATCGCCGTACTGGGTATTGTTGCCATCGCGATCTGGGCATTACTGCCCAAACCGGTTACGGTGCAGCTTGCCACGGTAACGCGCGGCAGCTTTCAGCAGATTGTTGAGGAAGACGGCAAGACCCGGGTGCGCGAACGCTACGTCGTATCTGCACCGCTGATGGGAAAGCTGCAGCGTATCAACCTGAAAGCAGGCGACCCGATTCAGGCCAATCAGGTTATCGCAGCCATCGTACCCAGCGCCCCGGCACTGCTGGATGTGCGCTCGGCAGCCGAACTGAAGGCACGCGCAGACGCAGCCCAAGCACACCAGGCAGCTGCCGCAACCACAGTTGCGCGCGCCCAGGCAGCGCTGGACAAATCCAGAACTGACCTGACTCGGGCAAAAGCACTCGCAGCCATCCGCTCTATCTCGCTGGCACAACTTGAAGACGCAGAACTCGCAGTCAAACTCAATGCCAAAGAACTGGAAGCCTCAAAATATGGTGCGATAGCCGCACAACACGATGTCACCACTGCTCGTGCCGCACTCATGCAATCCAGCAATAGCGCTGCCGCGGGCAAAGCATGGCAGATTATCTCGCCAGTAACGGGTAAAGTGCTGAAGGTGGATCAGGAAAGTGAAAGCGTGGTCACCATGGGTGCACCACTGGTGGAAATTGGCAATGCTGAAGATCTGGAAATTGTAGTAGATGTACTCTCCAGCGATGCCACGCTGATCAGGCCTGGCGCAATTGTGAATATCAGAGACGGTGGTCAAGCTACCAGCTTGCAGGGCAGAGTACGCCGCGTCGAGCCTTCTGCCTTTACCAAGATTTCTGCCCTTGGTGTCGAAGAGCAGCGCGTCAATATCATTATCGACCTCACCTCGCCAGCAGCATTATGGAAAAATCTCGGTGACGGTTACAAAGTCGATGTCAAAATCATCGTATTCAGCACTGACAATGCGATCAAAGTTCCGGTCAGTGCACTATTCCGTAATGGTGAACAATGGGCAGTATTCGTTGCTGAAGCTGGGCGAGCAAAACTGCGCCAGGTACAAATTGCACGACGTAGTGGTTTGGAAGCGATGCTGGTCAAGGGTTTGCAGCCAGGTGAAAAAGTCATCATCTACCCGGGTGACATGATCAAGCCAGACGTGCGCATCAGCACAAACTAGCCTGCCGCGCTGTCTTGCAGAATGGAGATGACTTCTTCGTCCTCTATCTGTGGAAAATCCTGATAGAACTGCCCCACCGCCTGAAAATTCCCCGGCACCTCCAGACACACCACTTCATCGGCATACTGACGCACTTTGATTAAAGTATCTGCTGGCGCTACCGGCACCGCACAAATCAGCTGTGCGGGATGCTTGGCACGCAAACTATGCAATGCAGAAATCATGGTGGAACCCGTTGCCAGCCCGTCATCGATCACAATAACGATACGCCCACCGGGATCGATAGGGGGACGTATCGGCGTGTATTGCGCACGGCGACGGCGTATAGTGTCCAGTTGCGCCTGCTTTTCCGACGCAATGTAATCAGGCGTGCCGCCCACTGATGCCGCGTAATCCATAACAAAACTCCAGCCACTTTCATCCACCGAGCCAATTGCAAACTCCGGATTGAACGGTGCACGCAGTTTGCGCACCAGCACCACATCAAAATCACCCTGTAAGCGGTCTGCGATCAACTTCGCCATCGGCACCGAACCACGTGGAATAGCGAGTACCAGCGGGTTTTTTCCCTGATATTGCATCAGACTGTCGGCTAGTCGTTTTGCTGCATCATCACGATCACGAAACATGGTTTACCCTCCTAATAAGCCTCATCAAGGTTTAAACAGCAGTTTAAATACATGCTGGTTCCGCTCACCCACAAATACCCCAAATTCCTGCTTGAACGATTTGCGTAATTTACGCTGGCGTTTTTCCAGTCTGCACAGTATCGAATCAACCACGACTGACGTATGCTGCAACGCAGGACTGGCGGCGATGCTGAATTGCTGAAATGTGGCCAGGAATGCCTGTTGCACCTGTACATCCTGATACTCACCCAGCATATCCTGTAATTTTTTTAATATCTTGATCGGTTTTCTGATACTGGTAGCCGGATAAAGGCTGGCAAAAAATTCCATCAAGTAACGCAATTTTTTACAGGATTTACGCAACTCGTGCAGCGCCTGTGGTGGGCTATTCGCATCAACTGCTTTGCCTTCCCTGAGCACACGACGCAACATACGCCAGATGCGCTGGTTCGCCCAGTCGATGACAGGTAACCGGGCATAGCACAGACTGCTGCGGGCGGCGACTGGGGAGGCAATGTAAGTTGCACAAGCTGCGATCAGCTGGGTATAGCGTGCTGAACGCAAACAGGCCACCAGATGCTGATGAGCCTGTTGCTGTTCATGCCGGAAGAATTCATATAGCGGGTCAAGCGCCTGGCTACTGGCTGAATCCAGCCGGTTTTTATAATCCTCGATATCCTCCAGAAAAACATCCAGATCGCGTGACAGGCGGGTGACTTCGCCCAGCCAGACAAAGCCGCGATTAAGTCGTACCCCGCTACGCTGTGGCATCACGCCACGAATTTGGCCAAGCAAAACACGATGGCGACGCACCGCTATACGAAAATCATGCAGACACTCAGTATCGGTTCCTAGCAATACCCCTGCTTCACTCGCCTTCATCAGCGCCAGCAAGCGCTGCATAATAACGTGCACAGCTTCATCTGCCCGCATATCCGGAGCAAGACTCAAATCCAATCTGGACATCACTACCTGTAACTCAGCTTTCCCCATAATCGGGCTCCCTATAGTGGGACAGAAATTAAACTGTTCAGCTCATTATGTCAGATTAAACAGCAAGCCACACCTAATTACAACGAGCATAATCATCCCGGCAACCAAGCCCAAATAGCTACACTTCCGCATCAGATTCATAGTGCAATTGGAAAAATGAGTAAAGTTCGATGTTTCAGATAGAATATGGACACAAGCAGCGCTATACTGTCACGGCATCAACGTTACACCACTCTTTACTTGAAAAAAACTTACATAAGTAATTATTAAAATAAATAATGGGGAAACTGGTGATATGAGCTTTCAAGATCAAAACTCTTCGGATTTATTCTTTGCGCCAGAAGACACAGAAGCAGATTCTGTCAATCAACAGGAAGACGCGGCAGCCTGGCTTGTACTCATCGTAGATGATGAACCAGGCGTACATGAAGTCACCAAACTGGCATTATCCGGATTTAAATTTGACGGAAAATCGCTGCGGTTTCTTGATGCATATAGTGGTGAAGAAGCCAAGCAGCTGATGCTGGAACATCCCAACATCGCCGTTGCGATGATAGATGTGGTGATGGAAACCGAACATGCGGGTCTTGATCTGGTCAGATACATACGCAATATTGCCAAAAACCAGCTGGTACGCATCATCCTGCGCACAGGCCAGCCAGGACAGGCACCCGAGCGCACTGTCATTCTTGAATACGACATCAATGACTACAAAGAAAAAACCGAACTCTCTGCACAAAAACTGTATAGCGTAATCTTGACCAGCTTACGCTCTTTCCGTGACCTGTCCGCTCTCCAGGCTAATCGTCACGGACTGGAACGCGTTATTCGCGCTTCTGGCAATGTGTTCCGCATGGGCATGCTTAATGGCTTCGTACAAGGAGTGCTGGAGCAATTGATTGCCCTGCTTTACCTTGATCAAGACTCCATTTATCTCAACTGCGACAGCATCGCGTTAGAAAATAACGAAGAACAAATACTGATTACTGCAGCCACAGGGCGCTTTGCGGATCTGGTAGGAAAAGAAGCGCACTCCACACTGGAACCGGAAGTGCTGGATGCCATACTGGAATCACTCAAAAGTCGTGAACCAGTAATCAAAGACGGCGTGTTTGTAGGTTATTTTCGACCTAATGCAGGGCGTGAGGATGCCATTTACATCAGCAGCTCAAGACAATTATCGGAAGACGATGCCGGCCTGATCAAACTGTTTCTGCACAACGTGTCCATCGCTTATGAAAACGTCTTATTGCATGATGAAATAGAAGGAACGCAACGCGACATCGTCTACATGTTAGGCGAGTCGATTGAAACCCGCTCTAAAGAAACCGGCCAACATGTAAAAAGAGTAGCCGAGTATTGTCGCAAAATAGCCCTGGGCCGTGGCTTGCCCGCCGCTGAAGCGGACATATTACACATGGCAGCACCGCTGCATGACTTCGGCAAGATCGGCATCCCGGATCACATCCTGCATAAATCAGGCAAACTCGATGCAGAAGAATGGGAAATCATGAAAACCCATGCCCAGTTAGGGTGTGACATGCTGGGAAAATCAAAACGGCACATACTGCAAACCGCCTCTCTGCTGGCGGGACACCATCATGAAAAATGGGATGGCAGCGGCTATCCGCGTGGTCTCAAAGGTGATGAGATCCACATATATGGCCGCATCGGGGCACTGGCTGACGTATTTGATGCGCTGGGCAGCAAGCGTTGCTATAAGGATGCATGGTGCCTGGAAAAAATCATCGATTACCTGACGGTCCAACGCGGCGTACATTTCGACCCTGAATTGGTAGACTGGGTCCTGGATAACATGGATCTGATGCTGGAAGTCAGACAGCAGTTTCCTGATGACGAACACTGAACAACAGACCTTCTGAATTGATGCTAACCGCACTCATATTCAGAAGGAACAACTAACACCCTGTCAGTTCGGGATCAAAATCTTGAAGTAGGCGCCCTGTCCTACCGTACTTTGCGCAGAAATTGTCCCTTTTAGCGTAGCAGTTACCAGATTGTAAACCACACTCAGACCCAACCCGCTGCCACCCGAGCCGCGACGTGTAGTGAAAAACGGATCGAAGATACGCTTAATATTCGCAGGATCTATGCCTTTGCCATCATCCTGATATTCCAGCACCACATTTCCCGCATCTTGGTATGCAGCAATTTTAATCACCCCCTCTTGTTCAGCGTCGTAAGCGTGCAATAAAGAATTCAGCAGCAAATTACTCAATATCTGATAAATAGCACCTGGTGGCGTATTTAATTCAATATTGGCATGGCACTCGTTGACGATGGAAATCGCCCGATTTTTAAATTTTGGTTTCAGACTGGTTATGACATCATGGCAGTAACGATGCAGATGTATCACGCGATGCTCTTCCGAAGCCTGATCGACAGCAACTTGTTTGAAGCTGCTGATCAGGTTGGCGGCCTGACCCAGATTCTGCATCAGAATAGAACCCGCCTGATCGGCATGATCCATAAACAGTTCCAATTCAGAACGCTTTAACTCCCCACTCGCGAAACGCTTGCGCACTTCCCTGACCTCTTCCTGCAGAGTAGATGCTGCCGTTACACCAACGCCGACCGGGGTATTAATCTCATGCGCGATTCCCGCCACCAGGCTACCCAAAGAAGCCATCTTCTCGGCTTCTATTAATTGCTCCTGCGCTGCACGCAGATTAGCCAGGGTCTTTTGCAATTCACGGTTTGCCTGCTCACGCTCTACCACTGCATGTTCCAAATCCTCAGCATATTGTTCCAGCTGCTGCTTGGAGTGTTCCAGTTCTTTATTCAAATAGTGCAGCCGACTCATGTCCCGAATCGTGATCAGTATATCTTTGACCACACCTGTCTCATCCTGAATGGCCTGCACGTTCTTCGAAATATGCACCATAGTGCCATCGCGGCGCTTGAATATTGTCTCCTGATGGTCACATCTTCCCGTCTCTTCCACCGACTTCATGCACACACCAAGGATATCAAGGTCGCCCAGATATTCAGTAATAGAAGAGCCAACCAATTCCTGCTCTGTATAGTTAAGCATCCGACAAAAGGCGGGATTAACATAACGAATATAAAGCTCAAAATCGATAGTGAAAATCCCGTCTGGAGAGTTTTGCAAAATCTGCTTCAGGTAGGTCTGCTCTTGCGCATTGGAATTTATCATGACAGATTTTCTATTAGTATTCTGAGTATCGGGAAGAATATGCCTGAGCAGCGTGTCCGTCAATATGCCGGCACTACGAATCCAGCCCGTAACAGCCCCCCATCAATCCCGGCTCAACCTGGACAGCACTTATCCTGCTACACCGCACCCTTTCAAGAGCAAAACTGACTTTGTAACCGACTGGTAACAAATCGTCACATGATAGAGCAAGCTGGAAACAATTCTGCAACCACTCAGGTTCATGATGAACACCATGGAACGCAGCACTGAACGCTAGTCTGCACTCCAGTTAATCTTGTAATTTAAAAGGAGTTAAATATGCGAAATTCTTTATTAACAGTAGCTATGCTTGCCGTAGCCCTGGGTACCAGTTCGGTTGCTTTTGCACGCGGCGGCGGTGGGGGTGGAGGCGGCGGTATGGGTGGCATTGGCGGTATGAATACACCTAGTCACAATAGCTGGCAAGTCAGGGAGCAGAACCGCATTCAGACCCAGCACCAGTACGGTCACCAGACCTACAGCAGAAACCAGTCGCAGTATCAGACACAAAGCCGTGACCAGTACAGAACTCGGATCGAAACTCGATACTAGTAATATCAGTACACAGGCAACCCAATTTACATTTAATTTTTATTAAGGAATACACTATGAAAACAGCAAGCTTAATCATGACCATGTCATTTGCAGCCATACTTTCTGCGCCAGCTCTGGCAGACCATAACAGCAATTTCGGCGATAACACCGGGCACACCGTCGCTGGTGTGCACGACAACCGCATAGACAGCAATCTCAAGAGCTCGGACAATACAACCGCGATGGGCGATGCGTCTTTTCAGGTCGAAGCCGACGGTGATCTGGCCGCGTACCAGCAAGCTGGATATCCGCTGACTGTCACGCCTGGATCAGGTGGCAAGAAATAAACATCAGGCTGTTAGTTAACAATATCTGAAAACCATGGCCCGCGGCATACGCCCGGGCCATTTTTTATGATGATCAGGAACAGCGACTGCCATCATGCATCAAGCTTTCAACAACCCCTAACACATGCACTCTACTTTGCCGCAAAGCCCACGCTGCGATTCGGTCATACCCATGGATGAGCGCACGATGCCCTTGCTGCCGTCAAACAGCACATCGAAGCGCGATAATTGACGTAGCTCGTTGCAATAGCGCCACTCCCACACCAGCTCATCGCGCCGCGCATAGTATGTTGTCCAAGATGGCTCCGAAGGCCCGAGGATGCGCAATACCTGATCTTTGGTCATACCAGGCTGTATCTGTGCGAAATGCTTTGCATCCAGTACGTTTTTCAGGCTTTTGAGCTTGCCATCTGCAGCTATCACCGCCATAAAAGTTTGCACGCCCATAGGGCCGCGAGGATAGGCCAGCTGGCTGGAACCGTCAGCGTTTTGCCAGCGCATTGCCGGCTGCCCCATCACCCGTATCACGTCATCATATCCAGCCGTGCCCGGCTCAAGTCCACGCCCACTGTATGAAGCGCAGGCACTCAGCAGCAGTACCAATAAAATCCCTGACAATATTTTCATATACCCCTCCAAAATCAGCTCTACGGTTTAATACTAGACCAGAAACCATATCATTCAACCAGTATGCGGACATGCAGGAAAGTTAAAACCGCTTCCAGCCACACTATTTAATCTTCTATAGCTCTCGCCGCCGAAACTAAACCGTAGCCCATATTCCTGCTGGCACAATATCCAAGGGGCAGTATAATTCCTTATATACCATACTCATAAAAATCCGTAGCCTATGCCTAACATGCTCGACTTTCCTGCTGCGCCATTGACGACCACCCAAAGTGAGAGTGAGTTGCTGCATCAGCACGTCGTGGCGCATCTGCTTGACGGGCAAAAACTGCATGGCCGCCTGGAAGCGGTCAACCACGGGCAAGGCATGATTCATCTGACCCTCGATGATACGCAAAAGGGAACCGATATCACCTATGCGACGCTGCGCTATATGGTTTTTTCCACACCGTTACCCCTCGTCACAGCACCTCACCCGCTTGCGGAAACCAACTTGAGTGTCACCCTGCCGGAATCCTCGCAGACATTTACTATTTCATTTATTGATGGCAAACAGGTTACTGGCAAAACGCGTGGCTTGCTGGTGGTCAATGACGGACTTCATCTCTTCCCCATCGCTGCCGGTGACCAATGCCTGCGCATGTTTGTGCCACGCAGCTCAGTCAAAAGTTACCAGCTAGGTAGCACCATACCTGACGCCCTGTTGCAGTCTGGCGCAACCACACCAGACAAGCTCGATGCAGGAATCAAGGTACATGAAAAATTGCAGGCCAAGCGTATTGGCGACTACTTACTGGAGATCCAGCCAACTTCGGTGGAAATGCTTATCAAAGCACTGGAACAGGCACCGCCTAAAGCACCCGAAAAAATCGGCACCGCACTACTGAACCAAGGCTTGATCACCCAGCAGCAGCTTGATCTGGCGTTACACAATCAAGCAACCAATCGCGCCAAAAATCTTGGAGATGTACTGGTCCAGATGGGCGTCATCACCCCCGAAACCTACCAGTCTGTTCTCGCCCAAAATCTTGGCCTGCCCTTCGTTAAATTGCAAGGCATGAAGCCGGATACCCGTGCGCTGGCGTTAGTCGATCCAGAATGGGTGGCGCATCACCGCATAGTGCCCATCATGATGCATGGCGATCGACTGGTGGTCGCCATGGAAGACCCTACCGATTATGAATCCATAGAGCTGTTACGCTTTATAACCGGCCACAGTATTGAAATAACCGTTGCCACCAGTGCCGATATAGCATTGGCTGTGAGCAATGCCTATAGCAATAGCAGCGCAAAGGAGACGCTGGCGCAATTGGAGTTCGAACCCATTGTGGCCGACAAACCAACTATCGATGCTGACCATCTGGCTAATGAAAAGCCGCTGGTGCGCCTGGTTCAGGAACTGCTACTCGAAGCCATACGCCGACACGCATCGGACATCCACATCCGACCCGGTGAAGATCACTTCGACGTACTGTTCAGGATAGACGGTGAACTAACCGATATCAAACATCTGCCCAAGGCACTGTTACCCGCGCTTATCAGTCGTTTAAAAATCCTGTCGAATATGGACATCTCGGAGAAGCGCCTGCCGCAAGATGGTCAGATGCGCGCCGTATTCAAAGACAACATTGTAGACATGCGGGTTTCAGCCATGCCCACCGTCAATGGTGAAAGCATGGTTATTCGCGTACTCGACACGAAAACAGGACTCAAGCCCATCTCGGCACTGGGTTTCTCGCCACGCGATGAAGACAAGATCATCGCCATGCTCAATCGCAGTGCTGGCCTGATTCTGGTCACAGGGCCAACAGGCTCAGGGAAATCCACCACCCTTTACGCCGCACTCAATGAAGTACGGAAACGCAACCTCAACATTATTACCGTAGAAAATCCCGTCGAATACCACATTGACGGCATCATGCAGATTCAGGTCAAAGCCGATATTGGCTACACCTTCGCTGAAGCCCTGCGACATATTTTACGCCACGACCCCGATGTCATCCTGATAGGCGAAATCCGCGATCAGGAAACCGCGCACATTGCGCTAAAAAGCGCATTAACTGGCCATCTGGTACTCAGCACCCTCCACACCAACGATGCCGCTTCCACTATTTCACGCTTAAAAAATATGGAAGTAGAGTCATACTTATTGGGATCAACTCTGGTGGGCATACTGGCACAACGACTCATACGCAAGAACTGCGAATACTGTAAAACGGTAGAAGTCGTCGAAAGCTCGGTACGCACCACGCTCAACATCCCACCCGAAGAAGTCTTTTACCGTGGAGCGGGATGTGAACGCTGCAATGGCACCGGCTATAGCGGACGCATGGCCGTATATGAATTACTCGAAGTGACCCCCGCAGTACAAAAAATGATCACCGACGAGGCATCAACTGAAGAGATTCAGGCACAAGCGGTTCTGGATGGCATGGTGCCACTCACCGCCAATGCCCTGGCATTCGCCCGCCAGCGCAGCACTTCACTGGCAGAGGTATACCGAGTACGGTTGGAATAGATTGGCCTAACGCTGATTATTAAAGCCCGTCTCAGGTTAAGCCGAATGTATGAATATTAGAATTGCCCCCTTTAGTTGAGACATTCAGACAAAAAAAGTGGGCGGTTGCCCGCCCACTCATATTCAACTACTGCCCGACAAATCAGGATTGATGATGGTATTGGCCCATATGGTGACCAGACATCCCTTCAGCGTCAAATACACTTTGCTGCTCAGGCGTCAGCTGAGCATAAAAAGCCTTGACCACCTGAGTCCGCTCAACCATCTTGGTGCGACGCATATCTGACATGGCAAGCATCTTGTCCAGACGTTGCGGCGTATTCAGCTTTGCAAATTCACTGCGCTGAGTCTGCCTATCCGCGTCCGAGCGCACTCCAGACTGGCTGGCCTTGGCAAAGGTATTCCATGCCGCCTCTTGCCCTGGCTTCAGTTTGAGTTTTTCCTTCAGCGCTGACAGATGCTCGGCACGACGTTCTTCCCACTTGCCGTGACCATTTTGCCCATGCATGGCTTCGCAGCCCACATTGCTTTCAGGACCAGCAGCAGACACGGCAAAAGCCGATGCAGCCAGAATGCTGCTGCCAGCAATCAAACCCACCATCACAGCACGTTTAGCAAAAGAGCCTTGTATCAATTTCATTGTGATCTCCTTCAGAGTCATAAATAAAATGCCGAGCCAAAACGGGTACGGCATAAAACCAATTCTGACGGGAACATGTATCTGACTGATGTCTAAGATAAGTGAAGATGTTGCAAGTTGTATCTGGATACAACCAGCGCAGCCTGCAAAAAAGCGTGACTATATTGTTAACATGAGGGGCCGAGGCAGCCCGGCAGCTGCGGAACTCGGCCTGCGGCCTCAAACAGTCCTCGCCGACTACTCCCGACTACTCCCGGCTAGCCTCCGCTACTCGGCGGTGCAAGAGAGGATAAGATCAAAAACGAAATTCAAAACCACCCACCTAACTTTACCCTTGTCTGGGCATAGCCCAGACAAGCAAAAAAATAAAGCTATCACGCGCTTGCGCGTAACTTCGCGCTGTTAAGGCTTTTATCCCTTCTGCATCGCTTCGTCTGGGCCGTTCAGGCGGGAGGGGTAGGCGAGCACTGTTTAAGCTCCGCAGCAGCTTGCGGTTTGTGCAAGCTGCCAGGGCGAGTTGCGCAGCCCCCGGCTGAACGGCTCAGACGAAGGAACCCCGCAGGGGCGAGGCGGCAGGGTGCCATTCTCTTTGGTTACTTTCTCTTGGGCAAGCAAGAGAAAGTAACTTGCCGCCGAGCAACCCTCGGCCTGACATGACGTTTATTTGCTACGTAGCTAGAGCAGACCCCGATAATTCGTTGATTGAGCAGATTTTTCACGTTCAATTATTCATTCTTTGTTTGGCATGACCATCTTATTACCTTTAGCTGTTACGTTATTGGAATTCCTAATATCCATGGGTGTATCGTAACCAACAAATGTATTTCCCTCCATATACAAACCATTTACACCATCCGCCTTTATCCCAACGGAACCTTGCTGTTTCGCTGATGCTACCGACATCACTTGGGGTGTTTTCGATTTTACTTCGGAGTCATTTTTCTGAATTGAAGTTTCATGTGACGGCATCGGAATTGTATTAATTATATTGATTGTTCCTGCAGTGACCCCACCGACTTGATTTGATGATGAAACTGAACCATCACCCGATTTCATTGAATCTGACAAGCCATGACTCGGTTGCTTATTTACTTCTTCGTGATATTGGTTTCCTATGGCCAACCATCCGACACCAAAACCGAAAGCACCAAGCAAGCTAACTATTACTAATGAAATTAATGGGTATGGCTCTCCTACTGCAGCATAAATTGCTTTTAATACAGAATAAGTTGATTCCATAAATTTATTTCTCATTTTCACTTCCCCATTTTAAGTAACTTAGGGAACTACAAGTATTTGTTGGGCATAGGACGTAAGTCATGAAGCAAGACAGCTAACTACATCAAGCAGCTACTCTATTAGCATGTGTCCTATCCCCTACCCCCAACAACAGATACTCCACACTAATATCCTCATCCAACTCATCCCAATGCAAACCAGTACCACCACCACTTATTTCGTAATGAGGTAATTGTTCTGGTGTTGCGCGCAGCAAACGAGGGAAATAAGCGAGTGGCACGCCGAGTTTGCGACCATCGACCAGATCGACCCACATCATGTCTTTATCAAAATTGACTGCTTTAGCTAAAGAACTCATTCCATGCCCTTTCTATCATTTCCCGATTATCGCGCACAACTTGTGCAATTTCATTCAGCTCTGTCGCCGACATACCATAACTGCTGGCAAGTCTTACATCTTGAGCAACCCAGAATTTTGCCACTGCCTCACCTTTACGCACGTGAATATGCAGTGCTTCCAACGGATTACCTTCGTTGGAGTAAAAAAACAGCTTATAAGCTTTGTAACGCAAAACCACTGGCATCGTCAATCAACCCTGATTATTTAATAAAAAAGGCGTAGTTGCCTACGCCTTAATCTTGTTATCAATCCCAACTCAACGCCCCACCCGTCTGATACTCGGTCACCCGAGTCTCAAAGAAGTTTTTCTCTTTTTTCAAGTCGATCATCTCAGACATCCACGGGAATGGATTTGGTGCATTCTCGAACAACTCGTCCAAGCCGATCTGCTGGCAACGGCGGTTGGCGATGAAGCGCAAGTATTCCTTGAACATGCTGGAATTCAGCCCCAGCACGCCACGTGGCATGGTGTCTTCGGCGTAGCGGTATTCCAGCTCTACACCTTTGAGGAACAAGGCTTTGATTTCAGCGCGGAATTCAGGCGTCCATAGCTGTGGATTTTCCAGCTTGATAGTGTTGATCAAGTCGATACCGAAGTTGCAGTGCATGGATTCGTCGCGCAGGATGTACTGGTATTGCTCTGCGGCGCCGGTCATTTTGTTTTGACGGCCGAGTGCGAGGATTTGCACAAAGCCGACGTAGAAGAACAGGCCTTCCATGATGCAGGCAAATACTATCAATGACTTCAACAGCTTCTGGTCATTTTCCAGCGTGCCGGTTTTGAATTCAGGGTTGGTGAGCGTCTCGATGAACGGAATCAGGAAGTTATCCTTGTCGCGGATGCTTTCAACTTCGTGATAGGCGTTGAATACTTCGGCTTCATCCAGACCCAGACTTTCAACTATATATTGATAAGCGTGAGTATGAATCGCTTCTTCAAACGCTTGGCGCAGCAAGTACTGGCGGCATTCTGGTGCGGTGATGTGGCGATAGGTGCCGAGTACGATGTTGTTCGCAGCCAGGCTGTCGGCCGTCACGAAAAAGCCCAAATTACGCTTTACCAGACGGCGCTCGTCTTCGGTCAACGCAGTAGGGTCTTTCCACTGCGCGATGTCGCGGCTCATGTTGATTTCTTGTGGCATCCAGTGGTTTGCGCAACCCGACAGGTATTTATCCCACGCCCATTTGTATTTGAACGGAACCAGCTGGTTGACGTCGGCAGTGCCGTTGATGATGCGCTTGTCTTCCGCACGAACACGCAATGCAACGCCGCTCGGAATCGCGCCATCATCAGTCACGCCCGCATTCGCCGCGCCTGCCGGCGGCACGGGTTTGATGGTGTCGGTAAAAGTATCTTCAAAATTTAGCATATTTATCCTTTATATTATTATTGGCAAGATTCGCAAGTTGGGTCATCAATCGCGCAGAACTTCACCTCGGTTGCAGGGGCGGCTGCAGCGGCAGCTGGGCTAGGCGCACCAGAACTCACTGCGTTTAGCTCGCCACCTTTACCGGTGGATTTCTCTGCGCTGGTTGCACCCAAAGTACGCAGGTAGTAAGTCGTTTTCAAACCACGTACCCATGCCAATTTGTAGGTTTCATCCAATTTCTTGCCTGATGCGCCCGCCATGTAGATATTCAGGCTCTGTGCCTGATCTATCCATTTTTGACGGCGTGATGCGCATTCCACCATCCAGTGCGTATCTATTTCAAATGCTGTCGCATACAAGGTACGCAATTCAGCAGGAACGCGGTCGATTTTAGCGAGTGAGCCATCGAAGTACTTAATATCTCCGACCATCACTTCGTCCCATAGTTTCAACGCTTTCAATTCACGTACGAGGTAAGAGTTGGTCATGGTGAATTCACCTGACAAATTCGATTTAACGTAGATGTTTTGATATGCAGGCTCGATACATGCAGATACGCCAACAATATTGGAAATCGTTGCTGTCGGTGCAATCGCCACGCAGTTCGAGTTACGCATGCCGTGCAGTTTGATCTGCGCACGCAATGCATCCCAATCCAGTGTGCTGGAGGTATCAACTTCCAGATAACCGCCACGCTCTTGCGCCAGCAATGCCAGGCTGTCTTGTGGCAGGATACCGCGATCCCACAATGAACCCGCGAATGAAGAATAACGACCACGTTCTGCTGCTAATTCAGTCGATGCCCAGTAAGCGTAGTAGCAAACGGCTTCCATCGAACGATCAGAGAACTCAACCGCTGCTTCAGACGCGTAAGGTACGCGCATGGTATGCAGGCAATCCTGGAAGCCCATGATACCCAAACCGACTGGGCGATGTTTGAGGTTGGAATTGCGTGCTTTACCAACAGCGTAGAAGTTCACGTCAACGACGTTATCCAACATGCGCATCGCGATTTTGATAGTGCGCTGCATTTTTTCCAGATTCAGCTTTTTGCCGCCCTTGCCGTCATCTTCCAGATGCGCAACCAGGTTGACTGAACCCAGATTACAAACCGCGATTTCGGTATCCGATGTATTCAAAGTGATCTCTGTACACAAATTGGAGCTATGCACCACGCCAACGTGCTGTTGCGGGCTACGGATGTTGCATGGATCTTTGAAAGTAATCCAGGGATGACCTGTTTCAAACAGCATGCTTAACATTTTGCGCCATAGCTGAGTGGCAGGGATGCGCTTGAAGAATTTAATTTCGCCTGCATCGGCTTTGGCTTCATAGTTGGCATAAGCCACTTCAAAGGCTTTACCGTACAAGTCATGTAAATCAGGTACGTCAGATGGGCTGAACAGTGTCCATTCAGCATTTTCCATGACACGCTTCATGAACAAGTCTGGTATCCAGTTCGATGTGTTCATGTCATGCGTACGGCGACGATCGTCACCTGTGTTCTTGCGCAATTCCAGAAACTCTTCAATATCCAGATGCCAAGTTTCCAGGTACGCGCATACCGCGCCCTTACGCTTGCCACCCTGATTAACTGCCACAGCAGTATCGTTCACCACTTTCAGGAACGGCACCACCCCTTGTGATTTACCATTGGTGCCCTTGATGCGCGCACCCAATGCACGCACTGGGGTCCAGTCATTGCCCAAACCACCTGCATATTTTTGCAGCATGGCATTTTCTTTAATCGCTTGATAGATGCCATCCAGATCATCTGACACAGTGGTCAAATAGCATGATGACAACTGGCTGTGACGAGTACCTGCATTGAACAAAGTCGGGGTAGAGCTCATGAAATCAAAACTCGACAATACGTTGTAGAATTCAATCGCGCGAGCTTCACGGTCGATTTCGTTCAGCGCCAAGCCCATCGCCACACGCATGAAGAAAGACTGCGGCAACTCAATACGACGCTCTTCGATGTGCAAGAAATAACGGTCATACAAAGTCTGCAAACCCAGATATTCAAAATTGTCATCGCGGCTGGCAACCAGTGCCTGACCCAGCTTCGCCAAGTCAAACTGCGCCAAACGCGCATCCAGCAATTCTGCATCTATACCCTTTTTGATATAAGCAGCGAAATACTCCGGGTACAAGCCAGCCATTTCAGATGGCAATATGCTGCGTCCCAGCACTTCATGACGAATAGAGTTCAACAATAAACGCGCAGTCACAAAAGCATAATCAGGATCTTGCTCTATCCCCGCACGCGCTGCCAATACCAGAGCCTTTTCCACTTCAGCCATAGGCACGCCATCATACAAATCACGCGTCACTGCATGCAAAATTGCATCCACGCTGACATCGCTGTGCAAACCTTCACACGCAGTCGCTACCAAGGTACGCAACGCGCCCATATCCAGCGGCTTACGCTCACCATTGTCCAGCACATGCAACACAGGTGCAGCGGTGGTCGCATCATGCGTGGCACGCTCCTGGTTACGTTTTTCACGGTAAAGCACGTAGGCACGCGCAGTATCATGCTCACCTGAACGCATCAACGCCAATTCAACCTGGTCCTGTATATCTTCGATATGACAAGTCCCGCCATGTGGCTGACGACGCATCAACGCCTGCACCACACCCGCCGTCAACTGTTCAACCAGCTCACGAATCCGCGCAGACGCAGCCGCTTGACCACCATGCACCGCAATAAACGCCTTGGTCAGCGCAATAGCGATTTTAGATGGCTCAAACCCAACAACAGTACCGTTACGTCGAATGATTTTATAATCACTCAACACAGCGGCATCATTTGAATAAGTATGTGTCATCGATTGAGGTGGCACGGTTGATTCAGGCATGGCAGATGATACGGTTTGCATAAATAGTCTCCTAGACGCTATATATTGTGGGGTGATACCACTTTTATTCACAACTTATGAACAGGTTAATCACCGAGATATACACAACATCTAGTGATAGCAAGCTCATAAATGACTAATTGTAGTAACTAGCTGTCAGTACCGCAAGCACTAAATGATGACTTTTTGAATATACTTTACGAATCGCTTACAAATCAATTTGATAGTTAAAACATCTTAGGTAATCTCTATCAAAAGCATATCGTGAGCACAGAATTTTGGATTTGTAGGCAAGTCTTGACTATCACTTGCCAGATGCGGTGCTCTACATTTAACTACGGTTATTAATGGGGGGATTACCCTTTGACTCACGCACTTCTTTGATATTTTGCTTGAATTGCGCATCAAGCTGTTCATCCAAACTAGATAAGGTGGGGATTGAACAAATCATTTGTTCAACTTTTGTAGATGCTCTAGCACAATCGAAACTAGCGGCAGATGCATATCCAAATGACAGGAGTGCAAAACAAAAAACAATTCTAAACAACATCAAAGCTCCCGACTAAAAATAATAAAACCACATTGTAAAAATTAACACTTACATCTTCATATGCAGCTTAATCCTCTAGCATCAGCAAACTTACTCGGCTTTATTTGGGATTTTTTCTCCTTCACCTTCCAATAAAACAAGCGAACCTTCTTGCGACTTCTTTAAGCCATTTATAGAAAATGTTTTACCTCTAGCATTTGTTACCGTGACGCCAATATTATATGTACCATCTTCATCACTCCATTCCTGGAAGACAGTGTATTCAGAGTTGTTATTTTTAAACATAATAGAGTAATCACCAAAGCCTGCATTCATCTTCCCCCCTGATCTCCCCATACCAGAAAACTCAAACTGCCTCCATGAGGTATCATCTAATTTTTCAGGAAACTGCAATTCAATTTTATTCAACGTTCCAAATCTATACACCAGATAGGAACCGTCTATACTCTTACATATGGAAAGATTTTTATTAGACTTCGTCGCAAATGTGAAAACCGTTTTTTCAGTTGAAAAACATAAATTCCCAGCATTCACACTAAAATTAGTTGCAAAAAACAGAATAAAAAATAATAACTTGTACCTCATGCGTCACCTTTCATTGTTGTAATAAATATTCGTTATAAAACTTTTCCAAGTTTGATGCATATTCTGGATTTATATTTTTCCAGTTATCCCCATTATGCCCTCTAGCAATTTCTTCGAATTCTTTATTTTGCAGACCGCTCAGCAGAACTTTATTTGATTTGGCAAATTTTAAAAATGCCTTTATATGTTCCGCATCGCTTCTACTCATCGCCCTAACAAAACCCTTAACGTCCTGAAATCCAGAATTTTTGTAATTAAAACCCATTATTTGGAATTTCCCCCAAGAACATGATTCTAATGCGGCATCCTGATTTAATTGATAAGCTTTTACCAAACGCTTATATTGAGCCACGCCACCAGAAGCATAAATATCATTTTCAGAAACAGCCCTACCTGACTTTATTTCTTTCCATTCCCCTTTTTTATTCTTTCTAGCCCGTTTATAGGCGATCCCGGATATGTCTGGGTAACGCTTGTCATATTCATGATTTGAATGCTTAGCGAACTGATGCCTCTCGTAAAGTATCGTTGGAACGATTCGATTTCCAATTTTAATAAATGACGAATGCGCTGACTCCTGTCTGGCAATCGCATAAATCAGACCTGGCTCACATTTCAATTCGTGTGCGGCAGCATCAATATCAGCTTTCGAAATATCACCACCCACATACTTATCCAAGAACAAACCCAAATCCGGAATATCCCCCTCAACCTTGGTCAACGGTTTCCCATCTGGGGTTTGAGTTGGGATTGTTTTGGGTCCCAAGTCTTTTTTGTCAGATGTAGGTGGCTGTTTAGTTTTCGGGTCATGAATCGGTTTGGGTTTGTCATGTTTATTAGGCAACTGCCCTGGCTTTACATCAGGGTGCGACTCAGTATTCGCCTCGATTTTAATGCTGGGACTAATAAGCGTAACGAGCTTGTTACCGTAACCCGAAACAATACAGACTATTTCTTTAAGTGACGTGTCCATGCGTTGAACTAATATACGCACTTTGTCTTGCGGACTTGCTGTCATAACTTGATGGCTTAGTCCATCTATCCCTGTGATGCCTTTAATCATCAAGCTTACCGACTCAAGACGATATGCCAGTCCTTGTATGGGGTTGCGGTCTTTATCCAGAATAAGAACCTGAAATCCGAGTACATCCTCTTTTTTAAGCATGATACGTTGCCCAACATCAAGTTTATTTGGATCGGGCAATTCATTGATATTTTTTAAATCACTAACGGGTACACCATACATAATAGAGATTTTACTGAGTGTATCGCCTTCGACGACAATATGAACGTTACTCATATATCTACTCCCGCATCAACTTCTGCATCTGTTGTTTCGCTATCTTCAACAAAATACTCTTCCACGTGCCAATTTCCATCGTCAATCAGCATAACCAGTTCTGTAGCTACGTTGGTGAGCACGCGATCGGTCAACCCATTTTGATCGGTGTTGCCTGCAGCAAGAAACCTTCCTGTTTTTTCAAAAATACGATAAGGCAGGTTTTCGGAGGAAAAGCCAGTTTCATCGTTATAGACGAGGTGAGATAGGTCAAACTGCTGGCTATAAATAGGTTGATCAGCCAAGACGACAGGTGCGGCTTTGGGTAAACTAATTCCATTAGCGCTACCCCCTCCCGCCCCCGCCAACTCCGTCAAACTCCCCTTAAATGCCATTACCCCAGGCCCATGAACTTCGATGTTACCGCCTTCGAGCTTGATGTACGCGCCGCCTGAGGTGAGTAATACATGCTGTGGCGCGGCTATAGTGATGGTTTGCTCGGTGCTGGCGATAACGACGTCCTTGCTGGCGTTAATGTGCGTGTTACCCGACTGGCTCTGGCTGCTGAGTTTGCCCTGGACGACGTGGATCTTGATGCCTGTTTCCTGGTTGGGTTTGGTTTTGTTGGTGGCTACACCCTGGGTGAAGATGCGTATGCCGTCCTTGACGATGTGGTGCTGTTGCGCCTGACTGCTTACGCTGAGGTCCTGTTCTGCGCTGAGGTTGCTGGTGTTGCCTGCGGCTATGATGGCGTCAGTGGCTGTCGCGGCTATGATGCCTGCCGGGCTAGAGAGTTGCAGGTGCGGTTCGCTGTAGCTGGCGATGTCGTTGCTGCTGCCTGCCGGCGTTTGTTGACTGATGACTTGCTGGCTGTGATCTAGCTGCGTGATGGCAGTCAGTTTGTCGGCAGCGGGATCATTGGCACCTTTGGCCTGATGGGTGTCGGCAGCCTGCGCGAGAGCGGTGTTGAGCTCAAACTGACGGCTGATGATGGCTTGTGCCGGTTTGCTGTCCATTTGCATGCCGTTGACTGGTTGCTGGTCGCTGCTGATGAGTAAGCCGCTGCCTGCTCGAATGGCGGCGCTGTGGCGGGTTTTGAGTTCAATGCCGAAGCCTGTGGGGTTGAGGCGCTGGTTATCACTTTGGTGGGTGAGCTGACCGAGGTTGAGCTCGCTGTCGCCTGTATGCTGGGCTTCGTGTTGTTGCAGGCTGATGCGGCTCTGGTTAGCGGTGTCGTCGAAGACGAGCTGGTTGTAGCCGCCCTGCCCATCCTGGCTGTTGGACAGGTTTTGGGTTTTGATGCCTGAGAGGCTGGCGGCGTGACTGTGGCCGTCAGCACTGCCTGCAAACCATGATGGGGCGTTGGCTGTGGCGGTGGGGGCGGTTCCTGCTATCTGGTTGTGAGCGGCGTTGTCTTGTCCTAGGCCATTGTAGAGACTGCCGATGATGACGGGGCGGTCGATGTCGCCATCGATGAAATCCACTAATACCTCTTGCCCGACTCTGGGCCGGTGTACGCCGCCCCAGTTGTCGCCAGCGGTGGGGGCAAGGCTGGCGAGTACGCGTACCCAGGTGCCTGTGCTGGCATTGCCGGGGGCGCTGGTGTGGTCGTCCGGATACGGATGATCAAGGCGGCTGTGGCTTTGCTCGCCACGTTGCCAGTGAAACTGGATTTTAATGCGGTGGTCGCGGTCGGTGTGGAGGGGATTGCCGTCACCCACGACAATGGCGGTTTGCTGCCCGTGGACTGTGGGTTTGGGGTGCAGATGCCGACCCTGGCCGTCAGTGGTTTGCGGGCGATAAGTAGTGGTGTTGGGGATGAGGGTCAGGGTGTTGTGATAGCGGCTTTGCTGGTTGTTGTAAGCGCCCTCTGCACGTCGATGGGCAATGAGGTTGTTGTAAGCTTGGTGGATAACTCGGGTAATCAGGAATGTTGTGGTGGCCTTATTATCGCTGGTGTCGATATTGGCGTGGGCTGGATGATCTGCAAGGGCAATGTAGCTACCCGGTGCTGCGGTGCGTAATGTGCCTGCGGCGGTGATGTAATGACGACTGGTGTGGATGGCGTCCATGGCAATGCGGGCATAGCGTTCACCTTGGGTGCTGTCGCTGTAAGCGTATTGGCCTGGCGTGTCCTGGTGTGTGAGGGTAAGGCCAAGGTTTTTCTGGTTGTCATTGGCGCTGGTGCTATTGTCCTGATATTGGCTTTGATGAATTTTGTTGGCGCGATAATCCCAAGTGACGGTTTCTACTCGATGTGGGGCTGAACGATAGCGTTCATGCCAAAGGTCTATGCTGTCTTCACTTAAAACAGTGCCCGCTTGCGTGTAGCGTACAACGGCTTGGGGATTGGCAGTGAAGGCGCCGTTATGGTCACTGATAACCAGGGTATGGCTGCCAAGATGCGGGCTGTTACTGTCGCCTTCGTGGGTGAACCAGTAATACAGACCTTCTTCGCTCATCAGGCGGTTGATGAAGTCGAGGTCGGTTTCGTTGTATTGAGTGGTGAGGGAGCGTTTGGGATAAATACTGGTGTCGGCGAGGTTAAACTGCCATGCAGGAATATATGCGCCCTCACCTGCGCCGTCTTTGAGGACGGCGCTGAGAATGTCGATGACGCTCATGTCCTGGAAAATCGCGCTGTCACGACGGTGACGCAGCAAGCTTAACCAGGGTTCTATGGTGAGTTGGTAGCGGGTAAGACCGCCGTCGCTGCCTATGCGCTCGAAGCGAGTTATGTGACCGTGGAATGGCCGTAGCTCAATGCGTGACTGAGCGGTGAGCAGTTCGAGCAGCACTGGCTGGCCTAGTGCTGGCATAAGCGGAATATCCGACTGATAGCTCAACGCGGTGAGTTCAAAACGGTAGCCAGTAATAGGCGGTTGCGTTAATAGCTCGTCCGCTTGCGTGCCGATAACTTCGCTGCCGTGCAGTGTTTCGGGAATAAGTGTATCGAAGCCATAATCCGCATCCAGCGGGGTATGCAAGCGTAGCAGGCGATCGGTTTGGCGCCCGGCAACAAGGTCAACAGCGAGACTGGCAAGCTCAGCAAGGCTTTGCATGGGGAGGTCTGACGCACTCATGCTCAGACTCCGCTCATTTGATATTTGAATTGACCAGACTTGAGGCTGCTGACTTTGATGCGGTCTATCTGCTTGCCTCCAGCCATGTGCGTGAGCAGATGATGAGCCAGCTCGGGCAGCAAGCTGCCATTGAGTATGCTGTCTACATTGCGTGCGCCTGAATCCACCTCAGTACAGCGATTGAGCACGGTATCGATGACACTGTCGCTGTAATCCAGCCTGATCTGATGCTGGGTCGCAATGCGATCAACCACGCGTTGCAGTTTCAGGCGGATGATTTCGGCCAGGTCGATGTCATCAATAGGATAGAACGGAATGACCTGTAACCGCCCAAGGAATGCGGGTTTGAACACTTTAACCAGCTGTGGACGAATAAGGCTGTCAAGTTCGTCCACGGAGGGCAGCTGCTTGGCTGTTTTGTTCAAACAGGCCTGCATCAGGCTGGATGCACCCACATTACTGGTCAGGATGATGAAGGTGTTACGAAAATCGATTTCACGACCCTCGGCATCTTCCATGCGACCTTTGTCGAATACCTGAAAGAACAGTTCGAGTACGTCGGGATGGGCTTTTTCTGCTTCATCGAGCAACACCACGCTGTAAGGATTGCGGCGCACAGCTTCGGTGAGGATGCCGCCAGCGCCATAACCAACATAGCCTGGTGGCGAGCCTTTCAGGCCGGATACGCTGTGCGCTTCCTGATATTCGCTGAGGTTGATGGTAATGAGCTTGTGCTCGCCGCCATACAGCGCATCTGCGAGTGCCAGTGCGGTTTCGGTTTTACCGACACCTGAAGTACCGGCAAACAGGAATACACCTTGCGGCTTGTTGGGATCGTCCAGCCCTGCACGGGAAGTACGGATGCGCTGTGCAAGCATGGCGATAGCATGACGCTGACCGATAATGCGTTTATGCAGACGAGCTGGCAGGTCGAGCACTTGTTGCATGTCATCCTTGAGCATGCTGCCCAAAGGAATGCCAGTCCAGCTGGAGATGACCTGCGCGACGGTATGACCATCCACCTGCACAGCCGTCAGCGGGATTTCGCCTTGCAGTTGTTGCAGCTCATGTACCAGCTTACTTAACTGTGCCTGCTCACTGGCTTCCAAAATATGCTCACTGTTCTCCAGCTTTGTACGCAAGGCTTGAATCTGCTGGGATAGCACTTGCTCCTGGCGCCAGCGGGTAGTCAATGCAAATTGCTCCGCAACCAGACTCGTGCGCAGACTGCTGCACTCTGCCAGTCGCGCCTCATGCTGATTACTGACACGATGCTCACGACTAAGCTGGCTGATTTCTGCCGCCAGATGTTCCAGCCGTTTGGTAACGTTTTCCAGCGGCGCAGGGGTGGCATTCTGCGCCAGTGCGACTTTGGCACAGGCAGTATCGAGTACGCTGATGGCTTTGTCTGGCAGCTGACGACCACTGATATAACGATGCGACAGACGTACGGCATCTATAATCGCCTGATTCTGTATGCGCACATTGAAGTGCTGTTCCATATGCGGCAACATGCCGCGCAACATAGCGCAAGCAGTAACTTCGTCAGGCTCTTCGATCTTGATGACCTGAAAGCGGCGCGCCAGCGCAGCATCTTTTTCAAAATAGGTTTTGTACTCGCTCCAGGTAGTGGCGGCGATGGTGCGCAGTTCGCCTCGCGCCAGTGCGGGCTTGAGCAAATTGGCCGCATCGTTCTGCCCTGCCTGCCCGCCTGCGCCAATGAGCGTGTGGGCTTCGTCGATGAACAGAATAATCGGGCGCGGGCTTTTTTTGACTTCGTCGATGACGGATTTAAGACGGTTTTCAAATTCGCCCTTGACCGATGCGCCCGCTTGCAACAGCCCCATATCCAGCGTGTGTACTTCAACATTGTCCAGCACTTCGGGTACGTCATGCGCCGCAATGCGTAGCGCCAAGCCCTCTACCACGGCGGTTTTACCCACCCCTGGCTCACCAGTGAGGATGGGATTGTTTTGCCGACGACGCAGCAAAATGTCGATGGC